>Ga0214917_10001920_pt1 | contig 26058 bp, 34 predicted proteins | sample LL_1208_BB_MetaG_FD_177983 | JGI IMG/M metagenome (GOLD analysis project Ga0214917, IMG submission 177983) | Freshwater microbial communities from Lake Lanier, Atlanta, Georgia, United States - LL_1208_BB | ecosystem: Environmental > Aquatic > Freshwater > Lake | place: USA: Georgia | collected...
CCAATCCTCGAAGGCCGTGCTTCTCTGCAATCTTGCGTGTGATCGAATAGCCTTGGTCGTCATCCCACGAGGCCACTAGATCACCGCTGGGAGTACGAGCAAGGGGAACATAGTCAATAGCGTGAGAACCCTTGCCTAGGTCAATGTGGAGCGATTGCGGGGGTATTCCGCGAGCGTTTGTGACTTTGACCCCAGCCTTCGTGCGCCCACGGCTGTAAAGCTCCTCCTGCTCTTGGGGGGTACGCACCGAGCAGTAGATCAAAACTGGAATCTTTTTGCTCATCAGCTCCGAGTACCAAGCTCCTACCCGCTTGCCGAAACTAGGCTCACACTTTTCTATGTGGCCTCTTGACCTTTCGACGGCCTCCCGAATTGTCATTGGTCGAGCCTCTTTCGGAGTCGTTCATTCTCCTCCACAAGTCGAGAAATCGTTTTGAGCGATTGCCCAAAAAGCTGTCTGTATTCTTCTGGGGTTGATTTCGTTCGGTCAAGTTTGTCCCACCGCATAATGTAGTCGCTAATCGAATCTTGGTTCGGGACTTCGCCAATGTCGTAAGGGCGGGTTGTTACGCACCCACAAAGCAGGCTAGCGGCGATGTATCCAAGAATCCACTTCCGCATCTCGCAGACGGCGGTTGTAAGCAATCTCTTCATCGTCTCTTTCCTTGCGGGTCTTGGCGCGGTTCTTCGTCCACCAAGCGATGATTCCAATTACACCAGCAAGCGAGGCGAGAATGGCCTCCCACATCTTTTATTTCCGTGAGAACTTCGAGAGGAAATCGACAATCTTTTGGAGCGTTGTTTCTGGCTCGTCACCGGGAATCAAAGAGGCAACTGCGATCACGGCAGAGAGCAAGGCAACCAAAGCACCTACCCAAGCGAAAATGTCTTGGGATTGAATGAAGGATAGGAGTGTGTTCATGCTGAAGAGGGGGGTGTCAAAGCCTAGCCCCAGTAGAGGTGTTGTATGTTCCCCCAAAAGACCAGTATTCTGTGGCTCTTATGTCAATAGACACACTACCAGAAGTTCCAAAAAAAGTGTATAGCGACCCACTTTTGTCGCAATCATAAAAAGAAAGGGTGTAGCTTCCGACTTGACCACCATCCACTTCACTAGAACCACCCCCACCAATAGAAAAAGCTGGGTAAATCCTATTTCCATTTGAAAGTGCATTGTTAAAGAAATATCGAAAAGATAAAATTAGGTTTCCCTGTGCGCTATAAGCAGGGCCGGTAGTGCTAAAGTTTCCTGCGTCACGAGAAAATAAAAACTGACCGGTAGAGCATACTAAATCAGCCTCTTCGTTTGGAGAAGAAATTGATTGATTTAATTCAGCATAGTTTTCACCACCACTAAGGGTTGTAGTGTATGTTCCTTGATTGAATTGTTCGACATAACCTCCACTTATGCGTCCTTCCCATTTTTTTACTCTCCAAAATAATGTCATAGCCTGCCGAAGATTAAGGTCTAAATAATCTTTAGCATTTTCAGCAGAAGGTGTCCCAGTTTCTATGCAAGTTGTAAAATAAGATGGATAAAGAACTTTTCCCATAGGATTTCGTTAGGGCGACTGCCGCTAGTAAGTTAAAGTAGAACTTCGAATGGTGCTATTAGCATAATCCGCCACAAAAACATTTCCTGCAGAATCTACGGCAACGCCTATCGGTTGGTAAAACCTAGCGTCTGAGCCAATGCCATCGGTACTGCCGCTAGAGCCTGCAAGGCCAGCTATGGTAGTTACTACCCCTGCACTTGTTACTTTGCGGATTTTGTGGTTAAGGGTATCCCCCACAAAAACATTTCCTGCAGAATCTACGGCAACGCCTTGAGGCGCATTAAACCTAGCGGCTGAGCCGGTGCCATCGGTACTTCCACTTCCACCAAGACCAGCAAATCCGGCTAATGTAGTCACTACCCCTACGCTTGTTATTTTTCGGATAGTGCGGTTGCTTGTATCTGCCACAAAGACATTTCCTGCTGTATCTACGGCAGTGCTCCTTGGGCTGTTAAACCTAGCGGCTGAGCCAGTGCCATCGGTACTTCCAGAAGAGCCGGCGGTTCCAGCTAGGGTGGTAACTAAGCCTCCGCTAAAAATCTGTCGGATGGTGTGGTTGAGTCTATCCGCAACAAAAACACTGCCGGAACTATCAACGGATACGCCTTGGGGCGAAGAAAATCTAGCGGCCGAACCAATGCCATCGGCAGTTCCGCTATTGGTTGCGCTACCCGCAAGTGTTGTTACTACCCCCGCACTTGTTACTTTGCGGATTGTATGGTTGTTCGTATCAGCCACAAAAACATTTCCTTCGGAATCTACGGCAACGCTAGTGGGTAAAAGAAACCTAGCGGCTGAACCAGTACCGTCAGTAGAGCCAGAAGAGCCTGCGGTTCCAGCTAATGTAGTTACTACCCCAGCACTAGTAACTTTACGGATGGTATTGTTAAAGGAATCAGCCACAAAAACATTTCCTTCGGAATCTACGGCAACGCCTTGGGGGAAATAAAATCTAGCGGCTGAACCAGTAGCGTCTGTACTGCCAGAAGAACCCGCAGTTCCAGCTAATGTGCCGAAATAGAATTGGGCGATTGATTCTGTAATTGAAATTTCAGATAGCGAAACATCAGAAAATTTGCTCATTGATAATCTAATACGGTAATTCGGTAGGTGGCGGTGTTTATGTTGATAGTGCCATTATCTGAATTACTGCAAGAGAGGCACACGGTGTTTGCTTTGTACGCCACGCCTTGAATGACTGCCCCCGCTGAAACTGCTGATGGTAGGCCAATCAAAACAATGTCGTTTACTGCCGCACCAGTCACCACAACATCACGATAATGTTGATCGTTTGACGCTACCGACCCAAAGGTAACAGATGCCAAGGTTGAGAGAGTTCTAAAAGCACCATTGCCTGTTCCCATGGAAATATAGTAACTACCAGAGATTGCTACATTATTTGCGGCTATGGTTACAACGGTTGAGCCAGAACCAAAAGCCCCAGTTTGCCAATTTACGGAAGTTACCCCGCTTGAGTTTTTAAGAACCCTATTGTTCCAATCGACTGAAGTTACCGCAGACGAGTCAGCTAAAAATCTTGTAGTTGCAGAAACATTTCCACTCCAATCAGTTACTGCATTTGCCGGGCCTCCACCGCCAGTAACTCCAACCGTAACTGTGTTAGCTATTAAACCTAAATTTACTAGGGCACTTACTACGGTTGTATTTGCAGGCTTTGTTATCGCCGTAGTACCATAAAAGCCAACATTATTCTGACTGCTAACAAAAGCAGCGGCAATCTCAGCGGCCGTAAGGTAGGAGCTTTGGGCGGCGGGAATGGCACTTCCGGTGGTTATAAGGTCACGCCTTATTGTTACATCAGTTTGCAAAACAGTTTTAGGCGTTCCATTCTGTGTTAACTCAATCTCTAGCTTTGGCGTGATTTCGTCTGAACCAACCTCAGAAAACAATTCATCAAGCTCGGAGGTTGCGAGGGTGCAAGTTGTCTGCAGGAAGTTGCCAAATATCGCCCCGCTGGCATCCAAGGTGAGTTCGGTCGTTATATTGGTAAGACCAAGATTGCGAACGAAAGAAATAGAATAGTTCCCAGCATTGTTGCCCACATCAACGCTCACATTTCCGCTACCTATTGCCGTGATTGATGTGAGGGCTTCGGCAAAGCTGGTGGCAGACGAACCGATGGCGATAGCTGTGGTCGAGTTTGTGCCATAGTTAAGAACAATCGAACCACCCTCTGCGTCTGACCCTATTGCAAGATCATAGGTTTCGTTCTGTGTGTCAGAGCCGTCTTGAATTTTAGTCAGAGAGATAACTCCGGCAGTAGGAGATGCAATGAATGTGTCAGAAAAGACGGCAGGATTGCGAACCAAACGAATGACTTGTTGGGCGGCAACCGAGGATTTTGGGAATCTGCGTGTGCTTATAAGAACAGAGCTAGTCGGGAAAAGCGTAAAGGCATCGCCACCGAACGACATAGCAGTATTTGCTGTTGCTGATGTGATAAGATAGGCGAATAGTTCTTGTCCGTAAGTTGCGACTCCAACGCCAGTACCAGCAATTCCAGAAATAGCGTTATAGAGCTGAGTGGTTGTTGCGTTAAAGGATATGGCCGTTGAGGTTACGCTATTTAGAACCAGCTTAAATTGTCCATCTGTCGGGTCTCCATCAATATTTCCGATGCCCAACTTAAGCGAAGAACCAGTTGTATCTAAATCACGCAAGAAACCGCTAGAATCTCTCTCTTGCAGGCGAACTCGCAAATTATAGGAGTCATTACGGGTAAGGGTCGGAAGCCTGCCGCTAGCAGCCGAACCCGCGGCCACCAGACCTCCGCTGGTTGTATCAATATAAATGTCTAAACTTTGAGCCATTTAAGTGTTCCCTTGTGTCAATTACTCCTAAACTGGTTGACCAAACACAAGAATTTGGGCCGGTGTTCCATTCGAACATACATTTAAAGTGATCGCGCCACCACCAGATATTTCAAATCCATTCTCTTTTTCTGATATGGCAATTCCAGAACCAGCCAACGGTTTTGTGCATTCAATTCTTCTAATAAGTTTATTGAAAAATTCTTTTGTAAGGATGGAAGTTCCTTGTAGTTCGTTGATTTGGTTTTCTCTCATTTAATTCTCTATGTTATAAAGGCGATTTGCTCAACTTCGGCGTAGGTGTTTCTGGCAACCAAGAAAATCCCACGCTTCTCACAAGACACAGACAAAACGCAGTAGCCAAGATAATTACTTATAGCCCCTGTGCCAGCTTGGTAAAAGGCTGGTCTTGGGTCTTTTGGCATCACGAATCCATTGATAGATGCTGGCATTTTTGTTGTAGGAGAAAAGATCGGAACTCGTTCTAGGCCGCTTCCTTGAGATAGTTGCCCAGCCAAAAACTGTGTTTCGCTTACATCAGTCACATATTCTGCCTCAATAACTAGGGGAGGGCCGTACACTCCCTTATCAGCCGCAGGGAGAAGCCTTACGACGGGTAGTGGTAATCCAGATGGGGTGGTCAAGCCAACATAAGTAACCAGCATTTGAGTAATCCCGCCATCTTGTTCTTCGGTATTGACTGACTCTACCACCATCCTATCGTATGTCTTTGAAGATGATGAAAAGGCAGAATGAACGGTGTTTTTTTCTGGGACAACCGTGTCTCTGTTTGCTGTCTGTATAGCATAAGCCTCGATGATTGTTTCCAATCCATTGGGTTCTTTAGAAAAGTTTTGCCTCTGCAAAACTTTTGATGTAATTGTTGACTTGATTGCTGAGCCGATAACTACGCTTGCCATATTATTTAACCACCGTTCCAGATTTCATTAAATCTACTAGAGCCTTGAGTGCAGTAAGAGTTTCTGATGATAATGAACTTTGTTCTTGGCCTAATTTTCCAGTTGAGGCGGGTTGCCCCAATCCAGACCTAATAGCTCTATCCTTCTCGAACTTACTAGCGGCTGATTCTCTTGCAAGTTGTGATGGGTCAACCCCACTTAAACCTCCACGAATCTGCTCGCCTAAAGAGGGCATTTCCCCTGCGGCTTGCTGTGCGGCTAGCTTTTCTCTGTCCCTTTGGGTTGGAGCAATCTGTTCTGCAACCTTAAAATTCTCTGTCTTGAGTTGTCGTTCCCTTTGTTTTCTTGCCAAGTCTAGGGCTTGTCTGCCAGCTTTGCTTGCACCAAGCACGCCACCCGCCGTGCCAGAGGCCGTTTCTGAAGTTCTTTTCTGTTGCTCCCTTGCCCTATTTGCATCACGGATTAGACGCTGAAATTTCCTATCGTCAGCATCGCTTTCCATCTTAATTTTTTCGTCTGTGTTATATCGCTCTTCCCTATAAATTCTGTTGTTGTTGTCTATTTTTCGTTGCACTCGCTCTTGCTCTGTCTTTTTCTCTCTTGCTTCTGATTGGTCTGCCAGCTTTTGTTCGGCATCGAAAACCATCTTATCGAATTTGATTTGAGATTCTGCTCTGTCTTTGGCTTGCTTATCCAGAACGGCATTGCGTTGTCTTGCCATTATCTCGCCAGCATCTTTCTTAAATGAGGCAGAGGCTTGTGGGTCTGTTATGGTTTGTGCGAGCTTTTGTCTTTTTCTGTACTCATTATCAATATCACGCAGTTTCTTTTCCTCTGCGTCTAGGCCAGACATCAACTCATCATTAGCATTTTCACTCGCCAGCCCCTCGGCAAGTTTTACATCCCTTAGTCTTTGATTGGTTTTAACCAATGCCTCAAGCTCAGACCTTGCACCGGTTGCTCCCGCTATAAAGTTTTGGAATGGGCTTCTATTAAGCTCTGATAATTTGTTATTTATAGAGGCAATGTTCGCATCAATGGCAGATGTTTGGGCGATCGCTTCTGATAGGCTCATCGCTTGCCCGGCTTTTTCTATGTCATCAAAAGACTTCTGTGCGCTAGTCGCTGTTTCCTTTAGCATCTCACCCATTCGATTGACTTGATCTGTAAATATTTTGACCGCACCAATCGCTACTGCCCCCATCAAAGACTTGCCAACAATCTGTCCGAGGCTTTCTGCCGCAGATGAGGCCACATCACTTGCGTTTCTAGCTTCTGCCAAACTACGGCTAAAGTTCTTAAAGGCCGCACCAGCTTTTTGACCACTAACAGAAAGGCGTTTTACGGCTCGCTCTGTCCCCGCAACTGCCTTGTCTACTCCGCTATTGTCCCCTCGGACTCGGAGCATTAGTTCTTGGGTTGCGTCTGCCATATTACAATTTCAGCTTGTCACTTGTGGTTTTATTTAAGCCAGCAAGCTCAACATTCATTTTTGTAATCACCTTTTCAATAGCCATTTTAAGACCCGGAATCCCAACCTTAACTGCACCAGAGATAGCCCTTTTCCTTACTGGGTAATACCTTGTGTCAAGATCACCAGCACGATTAAATATCATTCCCTCCATATGGGGCTTTGAGCCGTCTGCAAGCTCTCCACCACCAAGTCTTTTAATCGCCTCTAGGCTGTAATCGCCACGAGTTAGCTTTGCTCTTTTCCCAAAGACTGCCGCCGCCGCCGCCCATCCGTTCCTTATGTAATTAACAGACCGCTTCCTTCCAGCCACAAGCCTCCTAGCCAATGCACCAATCTTTCCGGGCTTTCCCCCACCCATTCCAAGTCCACCTACACCCACTTTAGTCTTTCCGAGTGTAGCAAGCCCCCTGTTTTTAAGTAGCCAATTCACTAGCTTATATGTGCCAGCATAGCTTACTGATTTTGCTTTATACCCCACGACATATTCACCTATTTTTCTCTTCTTAATCTTGCCAGATTTTGTAAGGCCAAAAGGCTTAAATACTTTTTTTGTAACAACCTTGCCCTCTACTCTCTGAATTTCAGAGGCTATTTGTGATGTATTTGTTCGGTAGGTAGTCCCTATGGCGGTAACAGCAACATTCCCGAGTTGGTTATTTATTACCTTAGCCATATTTCTTCTAGTCTCTTTTGAGAATTGTTGCAATTTATGCGAAAATCTAGCTTGGTTTAGGAGGTCAATCTGCAACATATAAATATGCCCCTATGTTAACCCCAGCAGTTTTTCTAGGTTCACCAATTCTTCCCCCGCTACGCCGCCAACCTTGCGACATTTTACCCCATTCATCCATAGATAGGCGTGGCTTGCTTGTGTCATAAGGGCGAGAGGCAACTCCCATAATATATAATCCACGCTCCATCCTGTTTTTTCTGCCAACGAGAACACAAAGCTCGCTGTTCCCGCTGGCGTTAGGCGTTTCCCAGTTCGGCTTGGTGGGGTACTGGGATGGCCTCTACCTTGCCTTTCTGAGCTTCGTCCAAGATGTTAGAGACGATTTGAGTGGCCGCATCTCGATCTGCTTCTGTCTTGCCCTCAATGAAATCCATAATCTTTTCACGAAACAAGTCCCGATTCCAAGCCAGTTTGATCGCCTCTTTCCTGCCCTTGGCAATCTGGATGTGCATATATATGAACGACCAGATAAAGTAGATCGAGGAGTCGTTGTCGTCCCTTACTTGCAAAAGGAGCAAGCGAGAGCCTTCCGTGTAAGGGGCAAGTTTTTCGCCCATATATTCCTTGTCTGGGGATATAAAGGCCGAGTTTAGTTCTTCTTCTAGGGATATGCTCATAGATGCTTTAGGATTGCCCTTCGTTGTTCTGAGGTTGCGTTTTCTGAGATAAGTAGAGTCTGACCGCCCCTTTGTATCACCCGCACCGGAACCGCCCTCTTGAGAAGCCCCAAGAAGGTTTCTCGGTTCTCCAAGGCCGCTCGAACATATCGGATTGGGCTTTCTGGGTCGCTTTTCATTTCTGACCAAGGGCGTTCCATTTCTGCCTTAGCCTCTGCTCCTGCCCCCGCCTCGAACCAGAATGTCGCTTGGGCACTTCCGTCCTCTTTGATTGTCCTCGTTACCGGGTCAAGTTGTCTTGGCTTTGCCCCAAAGGAAGCAACGGCACTCGCCACTTTTATATTAGTCGTTCCCCAGTAGGCTTCGGTCATAAGTTTAGGATTTCATTAAGAGGTTTAGAACCTCTTTAACTTACATTCGGATAGCCAGTCGCCGAGATATCGAGGGTCACAAAGGCATCGTTAGACTTGTTAAGCGTGATGGAGTCGATGCGAGTTGTGCCAAGGGTAGTTGCATTCGCCAAGGCCGCAAGAGCTGCCCCTGCGGTCACAGTATAAGCACCAGTAATAGCAACCGAGAGCGAGTAGGAGGTCGTGGCGTTATAGTATCCGATGGCAACGATGTCGCCTGAGTTATTGCGGACTTCATTCTTCTCCACATTACGAGCCTCTGAAAAGCTCTGAACCAGTCCGATGCCAGCTTCCGCAACCAAGCCGAAAGACAAGCCCTGCGTGCCAATAGTAACGGCCGCCATTAGATTGAAACCTCGTTAGAAAGTGTGTTTTTCATAATCTCCTTTGCTTATGTCAAATTATCGTGGGAACACCCGCACCTTTATCAGTTCCCAGATTGTAGAAAAGACCGCCCCCGACACTAGCGCAACCAACCATAGCTTAGTTTTGATGGTATGCGACTCCCTCTCTAGGGTGTCCACCTTGCCATTGATCTTGGCTGTCCATTGAGCTATTTCGCTGGTGTGACGCTCTAAAATTGAAATCAACCCCACCTGCCGCTCCTCGATTCTTGCAAGCCTCTCCCTCAAATCCGCTACTTGATCGGCACTCATACTTCACAATCCTCTGCTCCTTCGCAGATTCGGACGCATAGCTCGTTATTGGAGTCGTAAAACTTCTCTATGTAGCCCTCGGCCTCAAGCCATTTGAGCGAGGACATAAAATCCTCATAAGTATATTGGTGCATCATATTGGCTCTACTTGCTGGGCGTTTGCCCTGCGTCCTCGGCGGCTTGCATCATATCGTAGTTCGGCAAGCCAGTGTTCTCGGCTGGCCGTGGAGAGCAGGAGGAGAGCAATAGGGCGATGAGGAGGAGAGGCATATTAAGCTAGTGCAATTGCGATTGCATTCATTAGCGTTGTCACTCTGGTGTCTAAAAGAGCGAGGTCAAGATTGTCGCCCATTGAATAAAATGACATTCGTGCATCGCAGAGGTTTTGATTGCTGAATCCACCAGCAAAAACAAAGATATTTAGGCTTGAGGCTATTGCCGCTGAAGTGATTGATGTGCTTGTATTGGTTTGAGCTGATCTTGCTATAACTGCTGTCGAGCTACTTCTTGCTCCACCCTTGAAGCCAGTTGTTGTTCCTTGTCCAGAAACATTTATTGCCGTGGTCGTGGCCGCAAGTCTAGCCGCAAACTGATCTGACGCATTTTTTGCTATAAACAACCTAGAGCCTAGTGCGGATTGATTTCCTAAAAACACTTTAGTTGTTGCCGATGACGCTGGGGCAGATGCTACATATACAGATAAGTGATGATTATTTTGTTGAAAGAATGTGTTTGAAACATATCCAGTGCTAATGGATTTGGTTGATCCATCGCCAAGCAATCCAGTCTTTCTATTGTAATCTCCACTAACAAAAGTGCTAGTAGATGGTGCATTTCCAATTAGAGGAATTAAAGCACCGCTCAATGTCCTTGCCCCAGCCATAATGCAAGACGCTCTGATTGCCGACCAAATTCCATCTTGCTTGCAACCGATTACAAAACTATTAATAGCCCCCCGCACTTGCCGCTCTAGTGGTTGTCCATCTGCCGCCTCAACTCGCAAAATGTAGTTTCTTGCGTCTGGGTCGAATAATCTGTTCTTAATCCGATTTACTGGCAACGGAGCTACCGCCGAATACAAGGACATTGCCCTGCTCCTTAATGACTCATCCAACTGGCCGTGCCAGCGGTAGCGAAAATGGCAGAAAGCGTGGTGGTGGTGTAGTCGCACTCGTAAAAATCACCGCTGGATAGTGCAACCATAAATCCCCCGCCGAGCGTAGTGGCCGTAACCCCTGCGTTTATAAATAATTGCCCTGCTCCTAGATTGTATACGGTAGCCATCTTGCGAGCTGTGTTAGCCGGGACTAGCGTGGCAGAAGCTAGCGAAGTGAAACTGCCAGATGTTATGACAGTAGATGAGATTGATAGGTTTGCGGTAACCGTCCCACTAATCGCAGGGAGCGAGCCGATGGTGACGCTGTTCCCTACCGTGACGGATGAGATGCTGATGGGGACAGTCCCGCTGATGGATGCGGTGACCGTGTTAGAAATTGATGCGGTGACAGAGCCAATCTGTGCCGTGCCTGCGACTAACGCTGGTAGCGTAGTTAGTGAAACAGCCTGCGTGGCTGGGAAGTTAGATATGCTCGCCGTGACGCTTCCAATCTGTGCCGTTCCTGCTCCGATGGTGACTGTCCCTGCTCCAATCGTCACCACGCCGATGCGGTTTGTGCCAGCGGGGAGGGCAGAGCCGATGGTGACTGTGCCAGAGATGGGGAAAAATTCGTAGTTACCAGTATAATTCAAAATGCCCTCTGATATTTCGTCGCTAAAATTAGTTCCAGCCATTGCCGTCACCGTGCCAGAGATCGGGAGCGGATTGCTAGACCCAACGCTCCCGCTAAGACTTGAAACTTGAACTGGGATTGTAATCTGCCTGCTTGAGCCGGTTATATCTTCATCATAGCCAATAATCGGTATCTGTTGAAGACTAGAACCATTTACATTTGCCCCAAAAATATTCGCCGTCACCGTGCCAGAGATGGCTGGAAGCGAGCTGATCGTAAGGCTGTTCCCCACCGTCACCGTCCCGCCTACTGTAACTGCACTGGCTCGGAGTTGGGTGTTGGTAAGATTAGCCGAAGTCGCATTGACTATATCTGTAATTGCTTGAGTGCCAAGGCTAATAACCGTGTGGGCGGTGATGTGTTGCCCACTAGAAAGAATGGTTGAGAGCGTAGTTGCCGACTGGTTGCCGTCTAAAATGGAAAGTGCCATATAGCCTTATCCCTTGTTAAATGACTGCCACATACATTGAGTTTTGCTTTTGGTAGAAGTTCAAATACCGCAAGCCATCGTCTAGTTCTGATGGCGTGCAAATTAGGCTCATCTTCAAGCCCCTCTGCCAAGCCCTCTTCGCTGTCCTAATCGTCGGCGTTTGCCCAGTAATTCGTGCCGTATAAACCTTTGTATCGACTATATTGTTTTGAATCTTGGTAAAGAGAGGTGGAGTTTCAGAATAGAACGCCTCAAAGATTGAGCAGTATTCAGAGTCAAAAGCCTCTTGGCTAATCTTGGCCGCTGTGTCAGAGTAGTCGATTGTAACGGAAACTTCATAAACCCCAGTATAATTGCCAAGAAGCTGACCCCCAACCGATGCAGAGATTGTTGCGAATGGGAATAGCTTTGCACCTACCCTATTAGTCTTATAGACATTGAGATTGGGGATATTGGCTAGAAGATTTTCTAAAGCATCCTCCACATTGATTTGAACGCTGTTGTTCATTTCTTTGCCGTTGCCGTGATGTCTAGGGTCATAGCCCTTGACCAAGTTCTGTTCTGCCCAATCACGGCAGGGTTATCCCCAGTCACCTTCGCCACATAGAAGGTGATGTTTGAGTGGTCGGTGAGGTAGCTTGCTAGGTCTGGGTCACGATAGAGTTGTTCTAGGATGTCATAAAACTTGGCATCGAAGTCGGCTCTTGCCGTGGTGTCTGCCCTTGCTACATAGGTTATTGAGGCGGGGGTTTTGAACACACCAGAGAAAGGCACAAGCTCCTCCCCGCTGATGCTGGCTTGAACCGTGACGCTTGGCATCGTGCGAGCCGTCCCCCTCTCGCTGGTAAAGAAGTTCACGCCAGTAATTCCAGAGACAACATTAAGGAGGGCGTTCTCCACCTCCCTTTCAATCGAGGCCATTAGGTAGTAATTTCCGCAAGCTCGATAGTGAAGGACAAGCCATCGGTGCTTTGCGAAAATCCTCCGATCATACGCTCCACCCCACTCACGGTGCAGAGTGAACCAATCGTGGGGGCAGAGATCGCTGAAGCTAGGACAACAACAGACTGGGTGACTCTGAACACCTCCCCGCCTATCTCAAGTTCACTGGCGGTTGTTAGGTCTGTGACTGATGCTGAAACTGCGGAAGAGCCAAGCCCGGTGACTGTTTGGAACATATCGGCAATCATAAATTGCAGATCAGTTGAGAAGTAAGAGGTATCGATTGTCCCCGCCATAAAATCACCTCCTATGTCAATCCATCCTAAGCATCCCCTCAAAGTCGAAAATGTTGTCAGTTTCCCACTCGTTCTTCTGGGGGAAGAAGCCAGTCGGCTTGCCCCTTCTCACTACTGATGCCAGAACGATGGGGGTGCTATTGATAGTCCAGAAATCCTTTGCTCCTCGGATTGCCTTTGCCATCTGCTCAACTGATGTGGCGGTGTAGGTGTTTAATCCTTGAATCTTTATGTCGGCTGGGCATAGAACAAAGAAGCTGTCTTTGCCCATAGTTTGTCTAGCTCTAACAATTAAATCTAGCGGATTTCGATAGTAGCCTTGAGACAATCCGAATGGGGAGACTAGGTTGTAGGTTTCCGGAAGTCCCTCGGCTGGTTTGTCGTCTAGCTTATCTAGGACAATGTTGGTCTTGTCTGCGTCCTTAATCTCTGGGTGACTATACACAAAGTCCGTCCAGCTTCTTTTGCTCTTTCTGTAAGCCTCATACTTGTTAGGCCATATTTCTAAATCTAAAATATCCCCCTTGCTTCCGGCCTTTACATAGCTGGTCAGTTCAAAAATGCTGTGGTATTGGGCGAAGCAATCAAAGAAAACTTCGTGGCCTTGATCGGCTAGGTGTTTGCAAGCTGGGAGGCAACGAAGCACATCGCCCAACCTCTGCGAGTATTTGATTGTTTTTGCCACGCTTAATTCCTCACGCCAGCCATCGTCAATATATTGGGAAGGGGCAAATCGGATTTTCTTATCTTATCCTCTGGGTTTGCGTGATAGATTGGGGTGAACCCAGCCGACTCCATAACTTCACACAACCCGCCGGCGGTGAAGTGGTGGAAGTGTTCGTTCTCTCTCCTATGTTTCCAATGGTAGAACCAATCATTCCCTAGGTCATGAAACCAAGGGACAGAAATGAGGATTTGATTGGTGTGAAGTTTTGCTAGGAAGCTGGATATATTTCTTGTCTCAAGATGCTCGATTGAATCAAAGAAGGTTACAAGATCGCAATCTATAAAGAGGGAGCTTGTTTTGGTTACTGGCTTCTTTAGGGGGTAATCAGAAACATCATACCCGAACGACTTCACGCCATTATTGGCACAAACAGAAAGGAAGTCGCCGTTCCCATAGCCAAAATCTAAAACTGAATCAAATTTGAAAAGCTCTTTACATAGGGCAAATCGCAACTCCGACATCGGCCTCGTTGTGTCATACTTATCATAGCGTTCTTCCGAATACTCTTTTGAATAAGTCGGGATAGCCCCAGTCACTACATCTTGGTAAAGATGGCCGCAAGCCAGCTTCGTATATCCATTCATTTTTTTACCAACTCGCAAAGTGCCTTTTTAATGACATATTGAATGACGGCTTCTGGGTCATGTTGCAATGCCAACATACCCGCCTCAAAAAGTTCCTTCTTGGCCTTGTCATCATAGGTGATATCAACCTTCACATACTTGGTTTTGCAGGGGCGAGACTTCCCGAATTTAATCATACCAAGCCCCTTGGTATCTTCCCCCTTTTTTGCTTTCCTACATCCAATTATTTGATTTGCGTTTTTCATAGATTGCCTTCCCCTTTTGGTAGTGTTCGGGTTTGTTGTGGTTTTTAAGTAGGTCATCGGGGTTGCCTCCGGTGAACATCGGATTCTCGTGTTTGAATTGGATATGTCTAGCCTCAACTATCACCCCATCCTCATAAGCTCGGTCAGTCACCTCGTTGTCTGAATATATGCCATCGCTAACTTGATACTCTGGGCAGAACATCTCCCCTTGTTTCTTGAGCCTAGATTGCGTCATAATAGCCATACAGAGGAGTTTGTCTTGCCGTAGGCCATCTGATACTGCCAACACTTTCTCCTCCGCTGTATCCCCCATAGCGGTCGAAATTAGGGCATCCCAATGGCGGGGTGGTGTCCAATCATCGCTCATTTGAATGATAATCTCCCCCTTGGCTAACTTTGCCCCTGCGTTCCAAGCGTTGACGATGCCTCCGGGGTTGCACCTAATGGCTTGGTGGGGGGTATAATCAATCGCCTCATCGTGATCTACCATAAACAACCATTCAACCTCTAGGGGCTTTTGGGCTAGGCAAAGCCATTGCCAACGCCTCTGCCAAGCTACTTGTGGCCTCCCCTTGGTTGCGTGGATAATGCTGATCTTGGGGGCGGGTCGCATCTTCTTAATCTTTTCAGCTTCGCTAGCCTCTCCTACACACACGGCCGCTGTCTCGTATAAGTCCATCGCTTGCCAGTTGTAAATCGCCTCGACAAGATTCCAGTAATGGGCTTTTGGGCGATGCAGAGTCATACAGGCTCTTGCCGAGCCGTAGCTCTTTAGCCAGTTGCCTTTCCCCGCCCAATGATTCGCTATGTAAAAATAAGCCTCTCGGCGGTCTGGTTGCAGGGCTACTGCTTGACCTAGATAAGAAAGCCTCTCGTTGTCTGGAACACATCGGCCAAGATTGCAAAGCACATCGTAGCGAAGCGTATCCTCTAGCTCTGAAAAGGTTAAGGCTCGCAAGCTGGAATCAATACACTTGTCCATCTGATTCGATAAGAAGTATTCTTGAGCTTGGTAGTAAAGGGCGTTGGGGGCGGTGGAAAGCGTGTCGGCTAGGATGTTAAAGTTCCTTTCAGCACTTTTGGACTTATAGCCGTTAGGCTTATGGATTCTGAAAATCTTATCCACGCCAATCGTCTTGTTCGGCTCTTTAGTAACAAGCATTTCATGGATTCGGTTCTTCCAACTACAAGTCCCCCTCTTGGAAATTTCTTCTCTAAGGGGCAACAAACCAGCATTTTGCACATCGTATCTCAACGCCACAAGGTGAGCGTCCTTTTCAACGGCAAGGTCAATAGCCTCTTCGACAACCCTCGCCCCATCCTCGGCCATCACATCGTCAGCATCTACCCATAAACACCACTCGTTTGAACACGCACCAAGAGCCGTGTTCCTTGCCGTAGCAAAATCGTCTATGTGAGGCCAATCAGTTCTTTGATTCTGGTAGTGAACGATTTTTGCACCCAGAGCTTTGGCAATTTCTTCTGTTTTGTCTGGGACAAGATTCCCCCTAGCGATGCAGACAACAAGCTCCGCTGAAATGGGTTTGAAACTTTCCAAACATCGGCCAATGTATTCTTCTTCATTGCCAGCAATTAAATAGGTAGAGATAGGATATTTCAAGGGGATTTCGGGGTTGAGGATTTTAGTTCATAAGGATGTCAAAAAGAAAAGGGGGGAGAGCTTTCGCCCTCCCCCCATTCCTATGAAACAACCAACAGCAATCTTTAGCTTGCGGAGTAGTTGGTGGTGATACGAACGGCGGCGTTCGGGTCAATCACAACTTCGTCCGTGTTCATACGCACACGCAACACTTGGCTACGGCGAGCTTCGTCACGATAGCTTTCGGAGACGAAACCACCGGCCGAGTCACCCGACCAAACCAAGGTGCGTCCGATTCCACCAGCGGTGAACTCACCACCAGCAATCTGACCTACAATGATCTTGGTATCTGGAACAACGAATGAACCAGAATAAGTTTTGTTCTTACCAGCGGTGTTGTAAGCCGCACGGCCAACGAGGAGATTCTGAACTCCAAGAGCCGCCGCAATTTCAGCTTCGCTCAACAACCTAGCACCAGTATTCGAGATAACTCCAAAGAACTGATTCTGGAGGAGGGTAGAGCGTCTGATTAACTCAAACACATTGGCAGACATCGCAACGCAATTCGCCTCATAACCATATTGAGCAAGAGCCAACTTGGCCGCCGCCACATCACGAGCCGCATCAACTGTGGCGATGAGGGTGTTTGTGTATGCAACTGCACGAGTCTGGTCAGCAATGGTGAAGGGAGTCGTTGCATTCCAGAGAAGATCGGATACCCGCTTCTCGTGGGAGAGCTTCAACTGACGGAGCAAGAACTTCGCTGTCTCGGCCTCATAGGCGAAGAAACGATTTAAGTCCTTAGCCGCATCGTCCGGAATTAGCTCTTCGAGACCTACCTCGTTCGTTGCGTAGTTTGCCGAGCTAAAGGAACGAATGCCACGAGAATAGCTCGAGCCGCTTTCACGAGCCAGAGCATTGTTGGTCAAGAGTTCCCCACCAGCTAACTGAACTTTGAGGTATGTTCCAGCCTTTGCATCTACATTCTGCAAGGGGAGGAGTTGCGAACCGATCAAACCGATGTCGGCTTGAGGAGCTTCGATCAACGCTTGGCTGATGTCTGCCCGAATAGTTGTGCCGCCGTTTACATATGCCATATATTTTAGTCTTTCTTTTTTAGGTTAAATTACTGGGTTAAGGGAACTGCGACTTCGATGACCGCATCAGCCGCACCCGCTTCGAGGGCAACCCCGACAACGCCAACATTGGCGGCCGCAGTTGTTACGAGGCCAGAACCAGTCGTGGCTACCAAGCCCCCGATGGCAATCGCTGTCTCGCAAGTTGCAAAATAGGTTGGGTAGAACAGCTTGACTGCGCCGTTGTCACCAGCCGCTACATCGCTGATGGTAGAACCAACGCAACGAGCAGAACCGGAGACAGCCGCACGAGCCGTGCCGTCCGTGTGAATCTCTGCGAATCGGTAAGCCGAGATCGCCGAGGCAAAGTTAAAGGTGCGAACTGCACCACCGTCAATATTTGTAGCCATTTTAGTATTATCCTTCTTTAGAGTTTAACTATACCACGAGCTTTAGCCTCGTTGTATTCGTTGGGGTTTGAGAGCATCACGGCTTTCATTGCCTTGAGCTTGCTTGTTCCGTAGTCGCTATGGGCGGCCACGAGAGCTTCAAAAGTTTTGGGTTCTTCCTTTTTCTGGGAAGGGACTTCGATTGAAGGGGATGCGGGGATGGGCTTAATGCCGAACTCGGTCAAAACTTTCTTTACAACTTCACTCATCTCCTCTTGCTTTTCCTCATCAACAGATTCGCCTTCGGCTTTTGCACCCTCAGCAACTGCCTTATCTTCTTTGGCAACAGCTTGCTCGTCCATAGGGGCTTCGGCCATCTTTTCGTTCTTAGGTTTCATCGAATCTTCAATGGCCGCCAAGCGAACCTTGATATCTTCGATATCTTTCATATAATTGTTTTCCATATTTGTTTTGTCCTTTTTGTCAAGTGGAGATTCCTCCACGGCTTCTTTAGTTACTGCCGGAATCGTCTTTCCTCCGCTAACATATCCCAGCTTTTCCATAAACTTTACCATTTCTTCAAAGAGGCCATTGGTGGCCGCAGGGGAGGAAACTAAATCCGCAGAGGCGATGCTCTGGGGTCGAATGTAATCCTTGCCGTTGATGGTCTCGGACTCATTTACGAAGGCTAGGGAAACTCCGAACTGGTCGGGGGCTTCGGAGGCCATCTCTTTGATTAGGCCGTAGTGGGGGGAGTTGCGGAGCAAGCGAAGGTCGGCCACCAGCTTATCTCCATCGATGCGGGGGTTGCGGGCAAAGCCGACAACTGCGTCCAATCCGCTTCCATGGTTCATCTTAACCTTCACGCCATTCTTGGCGTTGCTCATAAGTTTGAGGGCGGTTTCTAGGCTTGTCTTATCCACGAAAAGGTCGTGTCCTTTAGCCTCTCCCACCTCCAAAATGCTCACCCCGCCTAGCTCCATTTCCTCCATCTCCTCGTCCCTATAAGTAGAATAGGCAACCGCCGCTCTTTGTGTTTCATCTGGGAACTTGGATACTGCCTCTGCATCACCCATAAAGCGGGACACAAAGTCTTGTTCGGATTCGTCTGCGGAGGGTAGGGGCAAAGGCATAAATCCCTAGATTATGTCAAAGAAGATCGCCGTCTGCCTTGCGGTAGGAGTCTTTGACCTCACCCCCACCAGCCATCTTGAGAAACTTGTTCACCCTTGCCATCGCCCAAGCGTTGCGAGAGTTGGGCTTCCCGCCGGTAATCGTTGGCCTAAAGCTAGTCGAGAACGCCCCCGCCCCCCTGCGAAACACTTTCTTCAATGCCCCAAGGGTGGGAGCGTTTTTCTTGGGATGATCTTTCTTGAACTCGGCAATCTTGTTCTTCAATGCCTCCTCATTCTCGGCTGAAATCTCTATGTCACCAGCTTTGCTTCTGGTCGATGCTGTGCCTTGGGGGTTCTCCTTCGAGCCTTTGATTCGTTCCTTGGGAGGGGCGGGGGTTTGGGAGACTGGTCGAGCTAGTTCTTCTTTCTTATCTGTAATCGGGCCTCCCACAATCCAAGCGTCACAAGTCCTTTTGGCCGCACACTTAAAGTCAAAAATCTCGCAATATCCTAGATCGCCAGCCACCGCAACCTCATCAGCATCAATCCCTATCCCGCCTTTTATGCAATTTAGAAGTTTGCTGGTTTGGTTAAAAGCCGCACAATTTCCACAAAGCATCTTCTTGGCCGTGACTACATCGCCTTGAAATTCGTCTGCCTTGGCTTTCCAATAGTCCTCGTTGGGTTCGTTTGGATTGGCTGGGCCGTAGTTCGCATCATCAACCGCTGTCTGCCTATTGGCTAGGTTGGTTTTGATGTCTTGGGTTGCGATTGGGCAAGCTGATGGTTCTGCCAATTCTTTTTTAGTTTTTGCATCATCCAATGATGGAATGTCTTTTCCATTGAAAAGAGTTTTAATATATATATCCATCGCCTTGTCATATTTTTCTTTATCGAAATCTTCTTTATTGTAGGTCATTTTAGTTTCGGGCCTCCGTAGGATTTATAGAGATTATATACGCTTTTGCTATATTTTTTACCATTCAAGTGACCAGCAAATGTTTCGGCAACAAATTCTAGTGGGTTAGTTTTTGCGTAATCGCTAACCTCTGAAGCAACCCTAGCCTCATTATCTGTTAGTTTTTGTTTTATATATTGTGCTGATTTTTCTTCTCCTAGTGATTGCATATGGGCGTTGTGTCCATACTCGTGAGCAAATAGGTCATTTGTGGCAAGCCATTTTGCTTTAACATTGTTATTAATCTCATCTTTTAGGGAGTTCCCTGCCACATTGAATTTTTTATCATATATTATAGCTGGGCTTCCGTCTGCCAATGTTGTTGCAACCGCATAACTTCCAGCATAGCTCGCTCCATAATTTTCTTCTAGGTTTCCTTGCAAAAGAAATTTTGGCGGTGGAATTGAATATCCTTTAGCCTTTAGATTGTTATAGGATGATTCAATCTCTTTTGCTCTTTCTAAATTGTCTGGAAGAGAGTTTATCGCTCCATCTTTTTTTAATTTTTCAGAAATATCGCTAATTTGCTTTTGCTCTTTGGTTTCCTCTCGCTTTGGAGGAAGAGGTTTTGGTGGCAAAGGCTTTGGTGGAAGAGGCTTTGGCGGTAATGGTTTCCCTTTAGGCGTTTCTTTCTTTTGCTCTGTCGGCCTTTTGTAATCCTTGGGGAATTTCCCACCGGGTCGAGTTGGGGTATAGCCTCCCTTGATTGGGGGTCTGCCGTAACCTACGGCACACTTATTGTCTGGCCCGAAAGTTCCACCCTCATCTTGCCCACAATCTCTTCCAGCAACGAACTCGGTTTTCTTGTCCCTTGCCTCCATCTGTCCAACTACTTTCCTTGCCCAAGAAAAGCCAGCATCGCCGCCCCAACCGTGCCACGCTTGCCAGCCCTTGCCCTGCTCATCCCAAGTTGCGCCCTTTTTATCGACTTCGTGGCGAGTTAGGAAGTTCAGCATTCGCCTTACTGTGTCGGGAGACAGTTTTACCCCATTTATCAAATCCCTCGCCCTAGCGATGCCCACAGGGGTCATTCCCCTTTGGCTGGGTGGTTTCGTCTCTCTAACATCCAAAGCCCTTTTAGCGGCCTCCCTAGCTCCTTGTGGTGGGGTAAAATCAATCCCGTCGTACTTTGCCAACTCAATCCCGCCCATCATCCCCTCAATCAGCATCTTGATAGATGCGGGGTCTAGGCTTTCCAGAATCTCTAAACTACTTTTTTTTTGAGAAGTGCCAGCGGGGGCGGTCGGGGGCGTAGTAGGTTCTGGGGCTGGGGGTGTCGAGCCTCCCGAAGCATCCCCGCCTTGGTCTTTTGCGATCTGCTGTTTCTCTTCTTTGGTCGTGGGGATAGTTGTCCCAATGTTGACTCCCGCCACGATTGCCCTTGCTTGGTCTGGGCTGATGGTTGGGAAGGCCGCCGTGATAATAGATACCGCACCCTCCTTGGAAACTGCACCCATAGCAACAGCATTGATAACATTGATAAGCGAAGCGACTTGCGCTCCATTGAGCGAAGCACCGCCGAGCATATCCTCGTCCGAGGGTTGTCCGGCAGGTGTCTGCTCGCCTTCCGCTGGGGTTGCTTGTGCTTTTTGTGAGTCTCTGGTCAATCCCTCTGCGGCGATGTCGGAAATTGTATCTGCCGAAACTTCATATTCACTTGCCAAATCCTTAACTAGCTTCGCCTCAATCGCCCTTTGTCGCATAGCACTTTCAAAATCTTGCCCTCGCTCTGCGTAGATGTCGGCGGCTGTTCGGAGGCCAGTCTTGAACTCGGAGATGGCTGATGCCGATTCTCTCCCCAAATCAATCGAGACATTCGCCCCAAAATTGAATATGCCCTTGGTCGTTCTGCCCCCTAAATTGTTTTCGATCAGCCCACGAGAGACAGCATCGGCAAGCACGATATTTTTGATTGGTCGCAGAACCTTGTCATCGATGAGCTTCTGGTATCTGCGAAAGGTGCGCCCTGCTTGTTGCATCTCAAGTCTTGCAGTCGGGCCAGACATAGCGGATGGGTCAACGGCGAAGCTGTAAGGGATGCCAAGGCCAAGGCAGATATTGCGGAGGAGAATCTTGTGGAACTCTGCGAACGCGCCAGATGGGCGGCTCGGGCCGTCGGGAAAAACAATATCCTCACCCGGTTCTAAATAGGAGATTTTGCCCGACTCAATCGCTTCTAGCTTAATCGTATCGCCATTAACATTCTCATCGTTTGTGAGCGTGGAGAGGTCGGAGGCATTGTTGTTATTCCTGCGAACAACTGCGGATTGAGAAGAGGCAACTCGTGCCGCCATCTTCTCAAAGTTCACGATGTCGTAAATGTCCGTGCAGTCGTTGATAGCAGTATGGAAAGCACTTACTCCTCGATATTGATCGATGCGAAGTGGGTCGAATAGGTGAAAGGCTTGGCTTGCTGGGATGGTTGCTTGGTAGGTGTAGAAATCCCCGATGCTCCTTGAATAAATATCATAAGCCGATGGTGCGCCAGTCGTTCGGTCTATATGGATTCCACCGATCAAATCTAGGCTTGTATAAACCTTGAATGGGTCGCCCACTCGGTCTGCTTCGATGCCTTGGAGTTTAAGATCGCCATCCTTGTCTCGCACTAGGGCAAAAAGAAAGTCTCCATCTCGGAGCATACTCATCACCGCTACTTGCATAAGGGTTGAGCCGGTGTGCCTTGTTGAGATGTCACACTTGTCCCACCACTCTGCCCAATATGCCTCAACCTCTGTATTGACTTCGGGGTTTTCTGTTCGGGCTTGGTAGGAGATGTTCGCGGCGGTGTGACTAGCGAACTTCATAAGGATGGAGCGAACAAGGCCAACATTCTCTGCCAAGTCCCTCGCCCTTTTCATCAGCTCCACTCGGTCATAGTTAGAACGATAATCTTCTGCACCAGAAAGGGAACTCGGCCCCTTGCGTTCCCTTGTATATTTGACCGCATCGTAAGAGAAGTTGACGAGCTTCTGCCGTGCAATCATCCGATTAACTGCCCCCTGCGGGTTCAGAAAGGCAACAGCTTTATCTATTAAATTGAGTTGGGCTTTTTTCACGAGAAGTTAGCGTAGGTCGTGCGGATACGAGTGCCGTTGACAGACTGGATGGCAAGGGTTAGCTCTGCGATAGTGTCACGAACTTCCCCAAGATTCGCCCTAGAAAAAGAGCGTCCCGCTATTGAATAGCTAGACCCAGCCACCGCAATCGCCTCAAGACAAGTCACATACTTATCACGCAGAGAAGTTAGGGTGGCAAGGGGTAGCCCAATGAAATCACCCTTCGCCATTCTCAACCTCCTCTGTCAAACTTGCGGGTGAAACTTTGAGCCGTCCGTGGAGTGCCGCCCCCACGATATTCATACATTCGCAATCCATTAAATGATTATGCTTCCCGATTTGCTTCCACACAAGTCTTTCCCTGCCAGTCATAGGATTTTTCACCCTTACCTTCACCTCTGCTTCGATATGAACCTTCCAGACATCCGGCGTATCTAGGGCGATGAATCCCTCCTCTTTCAATAGTTGAGAGAGGATGTCTTTTATGGACGGGTTTGACCATCGCCAAATCGGGCAGAGTTTCCACTTCCACCCCGCCTTGGATTGAACTGCCTTACCAGAGAAGGGGTCGCCATTTGCGATTCTAGCGTACGGCCTTTGAACCTTCTGCTCGTTCACGATCTCGGAGAAGCTGGTTTTGTCCGAGCCAACCAACGCCACCCAGCCGTTCTTGCAACAATTCAAATATACATCTCTGGTTTGATCGCCCGAGTCGATTAAGACGCACTTATCCTCAACGCCAAACTCATCTTGCTTTGCCTTTATGTCGCCCCAAGTTTCTAGCCTACCCGCCCACACGAGCCTTGGTTTGCCCTCTAAATCCCAAGCCCTCACAACGCACCAAGCGTGGAAGCCCCCCGCCTCTTGGATGTCGCAACTCATAATCAGCTTATCGCCCATCCGAACCTCGCCCATCTTATAAGCACCGGGAACGATCTGCATCTTTTCTGATTCGTGTTCCATCCACGGCTCGGCTAGGACTCGGTTCACAAAATCTTGCAGGCCGATAATCCCGCTGTGCTTATCTTGCAGGAACTTGACCGCCAAGCTCCCAAAGCTAACCCACGGAGCGTATAGGCCGTTGAGGTGATACGAGCGTCTAGCTGGTTCGCCCTTGGGGTTGGTTGCCCTCCATTCCCCCTCTCGGAGCATCTTGGTTTTCTGGCCGTCTTGAATCTTGCCCTTGCATCCCTCGCACTCATAGTAGGTAGAAGATTTCACTAGGGCATAATCATAAACGCCATCTTCTATCTTGGCCGCTTCATCCCACTTTACTTGCCCCCAGATTAGTTTTTGTTTTAATCCACAATGGGGGCAAGGCACAAAATAGAAACGCATATCGCCCTTCTGCCATTCAGCCCAGATTATTGAATCTGCGGTTGTCGGGGTGCTGGTTGCTATGATTAAATGATTGGGGTAGGTGCTGACTCGTGCTTCTGCTAACTGCACCGGATTGGCCTCCCTTCCCGACCCTGCTTGCTCTGGAAACTTGTCCACCTCATCCATGCAGAGCAAAGCAATCGAGCGACTAGAAAGAGCCGAGGCACTTGTTCCCGCCCACCAGACTGAGCATCGCTTAAAATGTTGCTCTAGGATTTTTATTCGGTCTGTATTTTCTGGTCGTTCTTTGGCTAGGGCTGGGCAATCATCCACCATCGGAAGCCAGCGGGTTTCTGTAAATGATCGGGCTAGATGTTCTGAGGGCATCACCCACAAGACTGGGCAAGGTCGCTCTGCTACTCGGTAGGCTAGGCCAGCGAGAATCGTTGTGGTCTTGCTTGTCTGCGCTCCCCATACCAACACAACTCTCCGAATCGAATCATCGCCAAAAGCCTCTAGGGGTTCACGAACATAGGGCGTGAGGGTTGTCGAATAAGCTCCGGGTATGTTCGTTACCCTCGCTGAGAGAGTAAGGTTTTTCTCTGCCCATTCTGGGATTGATAATTGTTCTCTTGGCTCAAAGAAACTTCGGCTGAACGCCCCGATGTTCATCTCTTAACCAGATAATCTTTTGCATACGCCCACGCTGGGTTCATGTGAATCTTATGATGGCACTCAAAGCAAACCGCCAAGAAAAACTCGACCTCGTTTAGCCTATCCCCGAACCTCCCTCGCCTATGGTGAACTTGGCTCGCCATCTTGCTCTGGCAAACTTGGCAGACTGGTGTGTTGCCTAGAAACTTCTCTCGCACATCAGAATAGACCTCGTTTTGTTTTCTTCTTTTGGCAGATACTCGGCGTAGTTTCCCCCCTCGCTTGAGTGGGGTTTTGCGTTTTAGGGGTGAGCGTTTCATTCGTCAAAGAACGGAAGAATCAATCCTAGCAAGCCAAGGGCGGCTATGATGACAAGGAAACATTCGTTCACTTGTTTATCCACTTCCCGATGCACTCAAATAAAGTGGCAAGTAGATAGGCAAAGATAATGCAAGCCCAGAACGCCACATTGAGTAGCACGATTCCAAGCACTATCCCGACCCCTATTTTTAATCCAAGTATCACTTAAACGCCCCCTCTGCCTTTTGAATGGTGACGAAGATTTGATTGATTCCGTCTTGGATGGCTTGCTTGGCGCACTCTGGGTCTGATGGGTTTGCTCTGGTCGCTAGGCTCGAAGGAAGGGCATCCAGAAGCGATCTGATTGCTCCGTGCCACTTCGTTATCCATTCTTGAACTTCCCCCATCCGAACTGTGACTCGGCTCACCTCTTCCCACCGAGCGTGTTCCATTTCGGCTTCTGCGACTCGCTTTTTTGCTTCGCCCCATCCTTGAACTGCCGCCCTCATAGCGACTGGGTTTTTGTTTGTTGCCGCCGTAGCTACCAATGAGTAAGCAACTACCTCGGCGTTCTTGGCTCGATTCAATCTGCCAAGCGAGGTTTTCGATACAGATAACTCGGCATCCGAGTCCTTCGATGGCTCTGAGGAGTTGGGGGATGGTATCAAACTGATCTCGGTCTTGCTCACCCGCTTTTGATTGCTCAACTTCCAACGCTCGGCGGCGTTCACGCTTGTTAGGGGCATCCCAGCCTTTACGAACTTGGAGATTGCCGCCCTTGAGACATTCCACTTTTGAGCGAGGTCGGTTTGCCTTATCATTCTTCACAAGGGCTTCCCACACGCCAAACACTTCTCGCCCCCTCCACTCTCTGTTTCATCTGGCATACTCGCCTCCATCATCTTGCTAATCTCCTCTAAGCTGAATCCGGTAATATCCACATCGATCTCCCCCACATCAATCTCTTCCAAGATGTCCTTGAGCTTGGGCATATCAAACTCTCCGCTTAACTTGTTCAGAGCGATGTTGGCCGCCTTCTCTTGCGCTTCATCCAACCACACCGCCCACACATCGACCTCATCTTTTCCAAGTGCCGAATAGCACTTTAGCCTTTGATGGCCTCCCACGATGTTGCCAGTCTTGGCGTTCCAAGTGATAGGCTGAAGATTCCCAAGCTCGCTCAAGGATTTTGTAAGCCTGCCCAATGAGTCGGAAGAGATTGTCCGAGGATTGTATTTTGCTGGTGAAAGCTCGGAGATTTTCTTGGAAATTAGGCAAGGATATTTCATTTGTCTAAAAAGTTACGCAGATTTTTACTTGTAAGTTGTTAACTAAAAGATTCTTAGGTTAACTCGTACAAAATGATCGCGCTAGGAACC
>Ga0214917_10001921_pt1 | contig 26049 bp, 24 predicted proteins | sample LL_1208_BB_MetaG_FD_177983 | JGI IMG/M metagenome (GOLD analysis project Ga0214917, IMG submission 177983) | Freshwater microbial communities from Lake Lanier, Atlanta, Georgia, United States - LL_1208_BB | ecosystem: Environmental > Aquatic > Freshwater > Lake | place: USA: Georgia | collected...
GGTCAATGCGTCGCTCGCCCTGCTCATCTGCAACTTTTTCCTGACGGTGTTGCTGAATGCCGTGCTGTATTCCAACTGAGGGCGTGCCGTGCTGGAGTTAAAAGACATCCGGAAGAGGTTGGGGGGACAGGAGGTTTTGCGGGGGGTCAATCTCAAGGTGGCGCCGGCGGAAAAGGTTGTGGTGATCGGGCGGAGTGGCTGTGGGAAAAGCGTGATGTTACGCCACATCATGGGACTGCTCCAACCCGACGGCGGCGAGGTGGTTTTTGAGGGGAAGAAACTGACCGGGCTGAGCGAGGAAGCCTGGAATCCTTACCGGCGCAAAATCGGAATGTTGTTTCAAGGGGCGGCGTTATTCGACTCCCTCTCGGTTTTTGAAAATCTGGCCTTCCCCCTTCGGGAGGAGGGTGAGAAGAACGAGCAGGTGTTGCGGGACAAGGTGGCTGAGTCCCTCAAAATTGTTTCCCTCTCCGGGACGGAGCAGAAAATGCCCGCAGAGCTCAGCGGAGGAATGAAAAAGCGGGTGGCGCTGGCCCGGGCGGTGATTCGGCGCCCGGATCTGATGCTGTACGACGAACCAACCACCGGACTGGACCCGGTGGTCGGCGATAGCATCAACCGTTTGATTCTTCATTTGGGGAAGATGTTTGGAATGGCGTCGATTGTCGTCACCCACGACATGACCAGCGCCCGGATGGTGGGGGACCGGATCGCCTACCTGCACGATGGAAAAATTTATTTTCAAGGAACTCCGGGGGAAATTGACCGATGCGAAGATCCGCTGGTGCGGGACTTTGTCCGCGGGCATGCTTCCGGGATGGACGTAATCGGTTAAAAGGAGGTCGGTCAATGAAGGAGAGTAACCTCGAGGTTAAAGTCGGATTTTTTGTCCTGGCCGGACTTGCCGCCATGGGGATGCTGGTGGTGGCGTTCGGAAAGTTTGGCAACTACCTCAAGAAAACCTATCCCATCATCGTCGAGTTTCAGGACGCCCGTGATATCCTGAAGAACTCCAAAGTGTTGTGGCGGGGGGCGCAGATCGGAGTGGTCGCAGACACACCCACTTACCATGCGGGGGAGGATTACGTGGAGTTGACCCTCAAGATCGACAACGGCATCGAAGTTCCGACGGGATCCAAGTTTCGGATCGACCAGTACGGCATGCTGGGGGACCGCTTTGTGAGGGTAGTTCCTCCGGAAAAGCCGGATGGCACTTTTTTGGCATCCGGAAGCCGGGTGAAGGGTGAGCAGGAGGCGGGATTAAACGCAATGCTGGCATCCGCCGGGCCGGCCTTGGAGGAAATCCGATCCGCCGCCCGCCGGGTGGATGACTTTGCCAAGGCGGCCACCGGTCTGGTGCAAGAAGCCGAAAAAGGGAAAGGCCCTCTTTACACCATCATGAAGGATGAAAAAATGGCGGCTGATATGAAGGCTCTCATGGCCAACCTTCGCAAGCACGGGGTGCTTTTTTACAGCGATGACGCCGGCCAAGCGGAGCCGCCAAAGCCGAAAAAAACGGACAAACCCAGCTCGCCCAACCGCGCCGTGCGGTGAGTGGTTCCGCCGGAGCTATCCTGCTGGCCGCCGGGCAGGGACGGCGGTTGGGGCACGACAAGTCGATTACGGAGATCGCCGGCCAACCGGTTTTGGCCCATCCCCTTCGGCCTTTGCTGGAATGTTCGGCAATCGGCATGGTGGTGGTGACGGTGCGTCCGGACGTGCTGGAACCGGCCAGAATGTGGTTGGCATCGACAAACCTTCCGAACGAGCGGGTCCGATTCATTGCGGGCGGTAAGGAGAGGCAGGATTCGGTCTGGGAAGGATTGCAGGCGTTGGGATCCGCGGTGGAGTGGGCGGTGGTGCACGATGCGGCCCGGGTACTCGCCACGCGAGTTCTGATCGAAAAGGTAATCGCCTCGGCCCGGGTGACGGGCGCAGCCGCCGCGGCCTCAAAAATGTCGGACACGGTTCGGGCTACGGATGGATCGGGGAGAATCCTACGGTTGGTGGATCGGGAGGGTTTGTGGCGGATGGAGACGCCGCAGGTGGTGAGGGCGGAGGTTTTGCGAAAAGGACTGATGATCGCTCGGGAGAAAAAAATTCTGGTGACGGATTGCCTGGCGGCCGCGGAGTTGGCCGGGGTGCAGGGGGTCTTGGTGGAGTCGGGCGAACCGAACCTGAAGATCACGGTGCCATCCGACTGGGCCCTTTCGGAAGTGTGGTTGAGGCAGTGGCGCTGACGGGATTCGAACCCGTGTATGGTCCTTGAAAGGGACCTGTCCTAGGCCTCTAGACGACAGCGCCAAGAGTCCAAAAACCTACCCCAACCCGGAAGTCGGCCAAGGCAAAGCTTCAACGAAAGTAATTAATATATTCTTATATCATGATATAATGATATAAATCTCGACACTCGGGGACGTTTCTTTTAAGGTTTTTGAATGGACGCGAGGAAACGAATTCTTTTGCGAAGGCGCCAGTTGGAAGAGGCGCTGGGGCGGCGGATCGTGTTGTTGGACGGGGCCATGGGCACGATGGTGCAACGTCACCAGCTGACGGAAAAAGATTTCCGCGGGGAGAAATTTGCCTCCCATGCCAGGGATCTAAAGGGAAACAATGACCTGCTGGCCGTCACCCGCCCGGATGTGATCGGAGGCATCCACCGGGCTTACCTTGAGGCAGGGGCGGAGATCATTGAAACAAACACCTTCAATGCCACTTCCATCTCGCAGGCTGATTACGGGCTGGAGGGCTTTGTCCGGGAAATCAACCTTGCGGCCGCGAAGTTGGCTCGCAACACGGCGGATGAATTTTTAAGGGCTCATCCCCAGCGGATGGCCTGGGTGGCGGGGGCGGTCGGCCCCACCAACCGGACGGCCTCCATGTCCCCCGATGTCAACCGGCCGGATTACCGGGCCGTGACCTTCCGGCAACTTGCCGAGGCTTATGGGGAGCAGGTGAGGGCTCTCATTGAAGGCGGGGTGGATTTGCTCCTCCCGGAAACGACCTTTGACACGCTCAATCTGAAGGCAGCCCTTTGGGCCATGGAGGAGATCTTTGATGAGATCGGTTATCGGTTGCCCGTGATGATCTCCGTGACCATCACGGATGCATCCGGCCGAACACTCTCCGGGCAGACCACGGAGGCGTTTTGGCATTCCATCCGTCATGCACGGCCGTTCAGCGTGGGCATCAACTGTGCCCTTGGGCCGAAAGAAATGCGTCCTTACATGGCCGCCTTGTCGAAAGTGGCGGACTGTTTTGTTAGTTGCTATCCCAACGCCGGGTTGCCCAACGCCTTCGGGGGTTACGATGAAACGCCCGAGCAGATGGCGGAGGTGTTGGGGGAATTCGGGCGGGCCGGCTTCCTGAACATGGTCGGGGGCTGTTGCGGAACGACCCCGGAGCATATCGCGGTCATCGCAAAAGGAGTCCAAGGGTTGCCGCCCCGCATCCCGCAGCCTCCTCCTTCTGCCACGGTACTTAGTGGCCTGGAGCCCTACACGATCGGGACCGGGGGGTCTTTCACCTCGATCGGTGAGCGAACCAACGTGACGGGATCCCCGAAATTCGCCGCCTTGATCAAGGAAGAGAAGTTTGACGAGGCGGTGGCGGTGGCACGCCAGCAGGTGGAGGCTGGCGCCAACCTGATCGACATCAACTTCGACGAGGCGTTGCTGGACGGGGAAGCCAGCATGAGGCGCTTTCTCAACCTGGTGGCCAGTGAGCCGGAGATTTCCCGCGTGCCGCTCATCCTGGACAGTTCCAAGTGGTCGGTGTTGGAGGCAGGATTACAGTGCGTCCAGGGCAAACCGGTGGTGAATTCCATCAGTCTGAAAGAGGGGGAAGGCCCTTTCCTGGAGCAGGCCCGCAGGGCCCGGCGCTACGGCGCGGCTGTGATTGTGATGGCTTTCGACGAGGAAGGGCAGGCCACGGACCGGAAGCGAAAAGTGGAAATTTGCCGAAGGGCGTGCCATTTGCTCACGGAAAAGGCCGGCTTCCTTCCGGAAGACATCATCTTTGATGTCAACATCCTGACCGTGGCGACGGGAATCGAAGAGCACAACGGTTATGCGGTGGAGTTCATTGAGGCCGTTCGTGAAATCAAGAAAACGCTGCCCGGGTGCAAAACGAGCGGAGGAGTCAGCAATATTTCGTTCTCTTTCCGTGGCAACAACCCGGTCCGCGAGGCGATGCACGCCTGTTTCCTTTACCACGCGATCCAAGCGGGGCTCGACATGGCCATCGTCAACGCCGGGCAACTGGCCGTTTACGAGGAAATCCCCGCCGATCTCAAGGAGAGGGTGGAGGACGTGCTGCTCAACCGCCGTCCCGATGCCACCGAACGCATGCTGGAGTTTGCCGAAACCGTGAAAGCGGGAGGCAAGGCGGTTGCCAAAGACGAGGCGTGGCGCCAGGGCACGGTGGAGGAGAGGCTGCTACACGCCTTGTTGAAGGGAATCACGGAGCACATCGATGCCGACACCGAGGAGGCACGGAAAAAGTACGGACGTCCCCTCGAGGTCATCGAAGGACCGCTGATGGGCGGGATGCGACATGTGGGGGACCTGTTTGGAGAGGGAAAAATGTTTCTCCCCCAGGTGGTGAAAAGCGCCCGGGTGATGAAAAAAGCCGTCGCCTACCTGACCCCTTTCATGGAGAAGGAAAAAGCGGCGGGGGCCAGATCCCGGGCCGGCAAGATCCTGATGGCCACCGTGAAGGGGGATGTCCATGACATCGGCAAGAACATCGTGGGGGTGGTCTTGGCCTGCAACGGCTACGAGGTGATGGACCTTGGGGTGATGGTGCCCTGCGAAAAAATCCTGGCGGAGGCCAAAACGCACGGGGTGGACGTGATTGGCCTGAGCGGTCTGATCACGCCTTCGCTGGATGAAATGGTGACAGTCGCCTCGGAAATGGAGCGGGAAAAAATGACCATCCCTCTGCTGATCGGGGGGGCGACGACGAGTGCCGCCCATACCGCGGTGAAGATCGCGCCCGCCTACACGGGTCCGGTGGTTCATGTGATCGACGCCTCGCGGGTGGTGGGGGTGGCCCAGCAGCTTCTTTCCAGGGAAAAAAGCCCGGTTTATGTCGAGCAGGTAAGGAAAGATCAGCAGAAGGCACGCGCGGATTTCGAAACCCGTCGATCCGCCCAAAAGCTTCTCTCCCTTGCGGAGGCGCGGAAGAATGCGGCCCGGTTTGACTGGTCCCAAGATCCGGCAAAGCCGGAGTTTCTCGGGCTACGGATTTTTGAGGACTACCCCCTGGCCGAGTTGGCGGAGTACATTGACTGGTCTCCCTTTTTTCATGCCTGGGAACTTCGGGGGCGGTTCCCGAAAATCTTGGAAGACCCGGTGGTGGGAGTGGAGGCCAAGAAGCTGTACCGGGATGCGCAGGCTCTGCTGGAAAAAATCCTCAAAGAAAAAAGGATTCGGGCGAGGGGAGTGATGGCCTTCTTTCCCGCCAACTCCGAGGGGGACGACATCCTGCTCTATGAGGAGGACAGCCGGAAAAAGGTGCGGGCACGGTTGCACGCCCTCCGCCAGCAGACAGCGCGGACGGATGGCCAGCCCAACCGCTGCTTGGCGGACTTCGTGGCTCCGGTCTCCAGCGGGAAGAAGGACTATCTCGGAGCCTTTGCGGTCACCGCGGGGCATGGGGTCGAGGAATGGGCCAAGGAGTTGGAGGCAAAACACGACGATTATCAGGCCATTCTGCTCAAGGCCCTAGCGGATCGTTGTGCCGAGGCCTTTGCGGAAAGGATGCACGAGTTGGCGAGGCAGGCCTGGGGATTTGGCCGACTGGAAAAACTCAGTAAAGAGGATCTGATCGATGAGAAGTACCGGAGTATCCGGCCGGCCGCCGGGTATCCTGCATGCCCGGACCATACGGAGAAAAGGGGACTGCTGGGGTTGCTGGGTGCGGATAAAAACACCGGGATCCACCTCACGGAAAGTTGTGCCATGACGCCCGCAAGCTCGGTCAGCGGGCTTTATTTTGGACATCCGGAAGCCCGTTATTTCGCCGTTGGAGCCATTGGCAAGGATCAAGTCGAGGATTATGCCGTGCGAAAGGAAATGTCCGTGACGGAGGTGGAGAAGTGGCTGCAACCCAACCTTTCGTACACTCCTTAGGGAGTTGTTCCGCGCGTCCGGCGCAGGAAGGTCCTGCGCAAGTTCCTATTCCATTGACCCTTTGGGGACGGATTCTAGATTACCAGGATGAACCGAGCCCGACCTTGGATCCGTGTCTCCCTGCTGATCCTTCTCGGTTCTGCGTCTCTTTTCGCCCAACCCAAATCCAAGCCGAATCTTTCTTTCGGCAAAGTGCAGGATTTGGAAATCGAGTTGGTGGGGGTACCCGATTCCGTGGGCTCGGGGGGCAAGCCGGCACCGACCGGAGCGGACACAAAGGCCTCTGCCGAGGGTCGATGGCTGAGAATCGATGTGCCCTTTTCCACGACCAAAAAAATCACGCCGGAAGTAAAATTTAAATTTTTCATGGAAGGATATGAGGTGCTGGAGTCCGAAGCGGGCGGAAAGGAGACAGAAAAATTCGTGGTATTGACCGGCGAGGTGGCCTACCGAGACGTGCCCAAAGGCTCCAAACACTATGCGGGCATGTTTTTGCCTCCCGCTTCCACACTCCGATTTGCGGGTTTGAAGCCGAACGGAGAAATGGATTGGAGCAGCCGGAAAATGAACTTGCGGGTGGAGGCTTTTGAACAGGGTAGCCCGGTCGAGGAGTTTTTTGACCTCCAAGCAGACAAGGAAAAAGGGCCCAGCGGCAGGGGTGGGAAGAAAGACCCGGATTGGAACAAGGCCGCCGATGCCCAGGAAGTGCCCGGGATTCTCCTTCCGGTCACGGAAACCCCTTTCTGGCCCAAGGATTACAAACGGTATCCCCAGCTGAAAAAATCTTAGGCCTGTTCCTCTGGTGGCATGCCCTCCTTTTCTCGTATTTTAGCAGCAGATCTGGGAGCTTCCGCGGTCCGGATCCTGGAACTCGGGCCCGATGCCAAGGGACGACCGGGGGTGCTGGCCTTTGCCGAGGAGGAGCTGTCCTATGACCCCCTGAAGACTTCCGATTTCTTCCCCATCTATACCCAGGCGCTGAGTGCAGCTCTTTTGCGACTGCCAAGCAAAACCCGGGCGTGTCATCTCTGTCTCGGGGGACCCGCGGTTTTTTCTCGAATCCTAAAAGTCCCGGCTGCGGATCCCTCCAAGGTTGCCTCCCTGGTGGGGTTTGAAGCTCACCAGACTGTTCCCGCGATCGAGCAGGCCCTCTGGGATTACCAACTTCTGTCCTCCCCCCAACCGGGGGAGGTTGAGGCATTAATCCTGGCGATCAAAAAAGACACGGTCGACGAAATGGCTGCCGCCGCCAATGCCGCCGGTTTGAAGCCTTCGGGGGTCACGTTGACGCCTGCGGCTCTCCTCAACGCATTTTATTACAATTATCCCGAAGCCGAGGGTTGCAACCTGATTCTGGAAATCGGGACTCGGGCCACCACTATTGTTTTGGTGGAAGGAGCCCGGCTCTTCGTCCGGGTGGTGCCTTTGGGCGGGGCCACACTCACGCAAGGCATCGCCACCGACCTGCAGGAATCCTTTGCGGGTGCGGAGTTACTGAAAAAAGCCAAAGGATTTGTACATCCCGGTGGGGCATATGAAGACTCCCCGGATCCCGCCACCGCCAGAATCTCGAAGTTGGCACGGGGCGTGATGACCCGGTTGCTCTCCGAGGTGGAGAGGTCGGTCACTTTTTTCCGCAATCAGCAAGCGGGGGGCAAGCCCCATCAAGTCTGGCTGACCGGAGGTGGCGTTGCCTTGGGCTACACCGATATTTTTTTCCGTGAAAAACTCAGGATCCCGGTGAATTTTCTGCAACCTTTTCGACGCCTGAGTTTTTTGCCGGGCTTGGATGCGCAGGCGGCGACAAAAAACTTTTCCCGTCTGGGCGTGGTCGCGGGAACCGCCCTCCAGGCCTTGCCGGATTCACCGGTGCGCATCAACGTGCTGGGGGAGGCGGGGCGTGCGCAGCTGCAAAAACGACGGGAGACTCCTCCCAAGGTGATTGCCGCGATGGCGGCGGGTCTGCTGCTTTTTCTTCCGGGCTTGCACGGCTTCTGGCAGGGAAGCCGGTCCGGAAAGGAACTGGCCCAAAGCAGGGATCGGATTGAGGAAGCAAACCGGGTTTTGGAAACGCTTGAGTCCGACAACAAAAAACTCCTCGCTTCCTTCGGGAAGATTGAGGCCGCTCTCCGCCTTGAGGAAGAAAGGCTCCGCTGGCCTCTTTTGCTGCAAGAACTGAAGCGGCATTGCCCGAAGGGGCTTTGGATCACCGGTCTCAAGGTCCTTCCGCCCTCCGGGCCGGAGCCGGGGAAGCCGGGCCCGGCGAGCGCCAGTGCCCCTCCCGTTCCGTTGTTGGAAATCGCGGGAATGTTTGAAACCCGTTCGGAAAAAGCGGACGCCGAGGCGGTGGCAAACTTTCAAAAATCACTTGAGGGCGGTGGTCGGTTGTCACATGTAACCGTACTCGAGCGGGAGGCACCCCAGTATGTGGATGGGAAGACCGATCAAGTCGCTCTTCGGTTTCGTCTCAGGGCGGAGTGGCCGCAGGTCAGGGAAGAAAAAGGTCCGAAAGGAAAGTGAGCGCCCCAAAATTATCGCTAACCCGGGCCGAAACCCTCGGCCTCCTGTTGGGTGGAGTCGTGCTGGTGGGCGCGGGTTTAGGAGCTTGGTTCGGCCTGGGGGCACTTTCGGAGCAACAGGCGGAGGCCCAAGCTTTGGCCGGGCGCATGGCCAACCCGGCATTGGCGGCCCTTTTGGCCGATCCGGGGGGCGTGAATCGAGCCAAACGGGAATCGGATGAACTTCGCCAAGTGGAAAAAGTCCTGCTGAAGGAACGCAGTGGGTTGACCTCGGTTTGGTCCAATGGAACCAAGGAGGCGACGGGAGAAGGACAGGAGTGGGCGAAGGATCCCGGAAAGTGGAAGGATCGGTTGATCGAAATCCAGAACGAATTGCAAAAAAAAGGTCCGGCGCGAAAAGTCCAGCTCAACCCGGAATTTTATCTCGGGCTCGAGGCGTATCGGCAAAAGAGCCCGGGCCCCGAGGAGGTGCCAGCTCTCGCCCTTCATCTCTCGGTGGCCCAGAGGCTGGTGGAACTTTTGATGGAGGCCCGCCAAATCCAGGAACAGTACCCGACCCCCTGTGAATTCAGGTCCCTCACCGGTCCGGGATCGGGACCGGAAAAGACCATGGAGTCCAGGTCTCCCGGTCCGAAAAAAAATACCGAACCTGCCCAGCCGGAGGGAAAAAGTTTTACCGTCGAGATCCGATGTTCCCCCGAGGTCCTCTATGAATACACGAGGCTCCTGGCCCAGGATTCCTGGCTCTTCATCATCCGGGATGTGGCCCTTGGCAATGAAAAGCAGAGCTTCCCCCTGCGTTCGGAAATCGCCAAAAAGTTCTCCCAAAATGAAAAGGGATCCGCAGAGGCCCAGCCGGGGAGAAAAAGGTTGTTGGAGGTTTTGGCCGGGCAGGAGGCCCTGATGGTGACGCTCTTGATTGATTTTGTGCCATGGCGAAACGCGGAGGGAACGAAGGCGGGGGGTCCTTCGGCTCAGGCGCCATGAAGGCTTTCCCATGGTTTGGGGCGGCGCTGATTCTCGCGCTGCTGGGGGGAGTGACCTATTTCGCCACCGGACTTCTCATGCCGGGGCGGCCGGAGTTTCCCCAGTCAACCGGGGCGGCGACCAAATCCTTCCTCGCCGAAGCCAACAAAAGGTCGGATCTCATCCGAAAGAAATGGGAAGAGACTGGGCAAGACGTGTCCCGTTTCCAGGGACTTCGCGGCACTGAGAATGAGCACCGTGTTTTTGTTTCCACGACGCTGGTTTACCTTCCCCAAAACCCAGAACCGGTCCAACCCCTGGACCGAAAGATGAAAACGGACGATGGCATGGAAATAGGCTGGAAAATGCGTTATGGGTTCGATCCATCCGATCCGGACGTCAAGGATCAGGATCCGGATGGGGATGGATTCACCAATTTGGAGGAGTATTCGGCCGAGCCTTCCACGGACCCCTGGCGCAAGGACGACAGTCCGGCGAAGGAGAGCAAACTGAAGTCCCGCTCGGGTGAGGAGGTTGCCATGAAAATCTCATTTCCCGAAAAATTCGGGGGAGGGATCTCCACGGTTCGATTCCAAGTGGGCCCGAAGCGCCGGGAGCTGAGGGTCAAGCCCGGGGACAGGGTCTGGGTGATGGCTGGGCCTGACAACCTCGAGGCTTTTTCGGATGAGCCTAAAATGACGGCGGCGCGGCAGCGCGCCAAGGACTCCGGACTCAACGACCATGTCATTCCGATCCAGATCCTTTCCTACACCGAAAAGATCGAAAAGGTTCGCGATGCCAAGGCGGGGGGTATCGAGGTGGAGCTTGATAATTCCGAACTCGTCCTGGAAAGAAAAGATGCCATCGCCGAGGTCTGTAAACTCACGTACAGCACAGCCCAGCGGGTGAACCAGCTCACCTGGGATGTCGGGGAAGTCCGTTTTTTTTCCCCCGTGGGAGGCGGAAAAGAATTGGGGCCTTATCGTGTGGGCCAGGTCTTTTCGTTTGAGGGAAAGGAATTTACCATCCGAAAACGGGAAGGAAGGAAGGTCGAGCTGATTAACCGAGCGGATCCCCAAGGCAAGGCCTTCTGGATCCCCCCCGATAGCCAGGCTTCGGGGGTTGCGCCCGGTTCTTGAGACCAGGGCAAACTGTTCCCAGCCATTCCCAAGTTCTTCAAAAAGAACCCACTGTCCCGGTTGACCCGGCTGATTGTGGGCAAAGAATTGCGTTCCGATGCGATTCTTGTTCTCCGTGTTGCTTCTGAGTTGCCTGTGGATCTGGCCTATCCATGGGAGCCCTGAAAGCCAGGGTGAGGCCCCTCCCGAAGATGGCTCTCCCGCCCCCGCCCCCCGTAATTCCTCCGAGATGGTGCAGCAGGAGATTGATCGAAGAAGGGAAGTGACCTTTCGACTGAACGAAAACCTGAATTTAGCGGATCGTCTTTACGAATCCGGGGAATGGGACCATGCGGAGGCCAAATACCAGCTGGTGATGATGCAAACAGACCCCCAGAGCGGGACCCGGGGATTTTTCCGGCGGGCGCAAATAGGGAAGGCAAAATGCCTGGCGGCCAAAGCGATGGCCAAACAAGAGGAGGGCAAGTCCACCGAAGCCGCCGGCCTGATGCAATTGGCGGCGGATACCGACCCCGCGAACAAGGCCCTGGCCCGGCGAGCTGCCGATTTCAAGGAAGAGGGGGCCCGCCGGGCCGATCCGTACCCCGGAAACACCGCCGTTTCCGCGGATCTGCTGCGCAAGACTGAGGAGATCAAAAGGTTGCTTGCCCTGGCCGACCAACTCACGGAAACCGGGCAATACCGCGAAGCCCGCAAATCCCTGGACGATGTTTTGCGGCTGGATCCCTATCACCGCGTGGCCCGGAAAAAGATCGAGCTGCTGGAAGAAAAGAGGATGATTGCGGCTGACGAAAGATATTTGGCAAGCCGCGAAAAAGCGTTGGCCAAGGTGTCGGAAGCCTGGTTGCCGCCTCCGCCCGCTGTCTTAAGCCGGGCGAAAGGCAACCAAACCGTATCGGCCAGCGGTTCCAACGCTGCGGCGATCCTTAAAAAACTTGCCAGTATCCGCATTCCCGAACTTACCTTCAATGAACGGCCGATCCGTTCGGCCCTGGAAGAGCTTCAACGGTTGAGTGAACAGTATGATCCGGACAAAAAGGGATTAAATTTTGTTTTGAGGCTTCCGGCGGCCAATCAGGGTGCCGATCCGGAATCGGCCACGGTAAGTCTGGAGCTGCGGGATGTGACCCTGCAGACGGCCCTGAAATACCTTTGCGAGCAGATTCGCGGAGGGGAGAAGTTGCGTTCCGAGGTGGAGGATAATGCAGTTTTCCTGTTGCCCGCGACCGAAACCGGCGGGGAACTGGAGACCCGTAGTTACAATCTTCCCCCCAGCCTGATCGCCAATCTGCCCAACGCCTCCAACGATCCCAAGATTCTGGGCGGAGATATCCTGAAAAATATCGGGGTCAACACGGGGGTGGAGGGTTCTTCTGCGGTCTGCTTTCGCGACACCGGCAAGATGGTGGTTAGAAACACGCCCGGGGAGCTCAACAAGATTGAGCAGCGGATGCGGGATGCCCAAGGAGAGGCCGCACAAAAGCAATTCGAAGTCGAAACCAAATTCCTGCAGTTCTCGGACAACGACGTAAAAAACTTCACATTCAATCTGCAGATGCAGATGAATCAGAACAATCTCATCCCTGGCGCAGGGTCCTACAGTCCGGGCTCCCCGGGAGCTCTGTATGTGCCAAGCTCGTCGGGAGGCACGGACGGATTGCGCGGCACCGCCGGATTGAATCAAAACGGAGTATCCCTGGTCGCCCTGCAAAGCTTGCTCGACCCCACTTACCCCCAGGACGCTTCCAATCAAATCGGGGTGAATGCACAGGTGCTGGGTCGGGGAGTTTCCGCGCTGCTGCAACTGTTACAAAATGCCATTGGCAAGGATCTGGTCGCGGCGCCCCGGGTGACGTTGGCGGACGGCAAAGAATCCAAAATTGTCATCAGCCGCGAGATGTTCTATCCGACCAGCTATACCCAACCCACCGTTCCAAACAACGACCAAGGCGTGGGAGCCGGTTTCATTCTGCCCAGCAACCCCACGGGGTTTGAATCCAGGAACATCGGCGTTACCTTGACCGTCAAGGGGGAGTCGACATCCGTGGCCAAAGCGGTGGATCTCGACTTTACCAAGCTGGAAGTCGAGGATTTCGAGGGGTTTGTCAACTACGGTGCGCAAATCGCCACGGTTTCCTTCGGTGAAGGCCCTTTGACGACCGGTAGTACGACCGTGGTTTTGCCTGTCTCTAATCCAGTGGGGCAAGCGCCCTACTTGGTGCCGATTTTTTCCAAAAGATCCCTGCAAAGTCGGGTTCGTCTGCTTGACGGGGAGACGGTGGGACTGGGAGGACTGATTTCCGAGTCAGTCCAAAAGGTGGATGACAAGGTTCCGGGCTTGGGAGATATGCCGGTGGTAGGGCGTCTTTTTCGCAGCGAAGCTTCCCAAAAAATCAAACTGAATCTGGTGATCTTCTGTACGGTGCGGATTATTCAACCTGACGGGACTCCGACCTTCACCGAGGACGAGGATAATCCGGAGTTCGCCCAGGCCGGGTCCGCGGAAATGATGCCTTCGGTGCCATGAAGATGCGGAAGGTTCTTTTTCTTTGTGTCCTGGCTGCCGGCGGGATTTCCTGGGCGGGCCCCCAACTCGAGCAACAACTTGCCAGCGAAAGCCAACGCCGGCAGGAGCTGGTCAAACCACTGCAACAAGCCCTTGAACAAGGCGAAAAACTTGCCAAGGAGGGGCAAACCTTGCGCGCTTGGGAGGCGCTGGATCCGATCTGGCAGCAGACCCCCGAGGCTCTCCGGGACACCACGGTCGGGCGGCAGGCTGCGCTGAAGTTGGCGGGGTGGGAGGCTGGGCTGGCCGAGTCAGCCGCCCGTCAGTCCCAGTGGCCCAGGGCGCGAGAATGGGCCTTGCGCAGTCTTCAGCACCAACCGGGTAATGCCACGGCGAGTTCGATTTTGGAGCAGGCCAACACCCAACTACGACGGGGGGCCGTGGCGGGCCAGGACATCAATCCGGCGTTATCCAACCGCTTTTTTGACAAATTACAAATGGTTCAAAACCGCCTCAAGGAGGCTGAGCAGTTCAGGGACACCGGGCAGTTAGACCGTGCCGAAACCGTCTATGAGGAGGTTTTGCAGGCGGACCCCTTTAACCTTGCGGCGACCGAGGGAATCCAGAAGCTCTATAAGGAAAGGGGGCTGGTGGCGGCCCAATCGCGGGAATTGTCCAACCTGGAAAGGCGGCGGGAGGTGAGGGAAGCTTGGAACAACATCTATCCCCGCAAAAACGCCGGTCCCGCCGGAGCCCAAGTCACCGGGCCGATGACCGCCTCGGTCACATTTCAGGTTGAGAAAAAACTTCAGGAAATCCGAATTCCACAGGTGGATTTTGCCGGAGCCGACCTGGAGACGATCCGGCGGGCATTAAACACCTTGAGCCGGCAGTACGACACCGATCCGGCCAAGGTGGGAGTCAACTTTGTTGTCAGCGCCGATGTCACCACTTCCCAGCCGGTCAGCTTAAAGTTGCGGGATGCTTCCCTGGGCGATGTCGTCCGGTACGTTGCACAAATCGCGGGCGTGAAGTACCGGTTGAGTGAGGAAGTGGGGGTGACCTTTAGTCCCCTCATTGAAACCCGTCCCGACCTTATTTCGAGGGAATTCACGGTGAGCCCCTCGTTTTTCAAGGAATTCGATTCGACCGTGGAAAGCGGCAAGAACTTGCCCCGGGGAGGTGCGGGAGCGGCCGAGGCTTCTGCGGAAGGGGGCGGCAAAAGCCCTCAGGCGAAATTGGAGGACCTAGGGGTAAAATTTCCTCCCGGTTCCTCGGCGGTTTTCATCCCTCCCCAGCGCCTGCGGGTGGTCAACAACGCCGAAATGTTGGACCTGATCGGCCAGTTAATCGGGGCGGCGGAAGAACAGACCCTTTTAATCCAGGTTGGAGTTCGGCTCATCGAGATCAACCAGTCGGATCTGGACAGCCTCACCGTCAATTCCACGTTTGGTGGCTCGGGCGTAAATCTTCTTTCCCCGATTCCCACCGGGCTCTTTACCAACGGGTCCGGAACCACCCCGGCGGCCTCCACCCAGCAGGGGGTAAACGCCCAACTCAACCAGATCCAGGGAGTGGGGCTGCTTCCCAACAACACCCTCCAGTCATTTCTGCAGCAAGGCGTGTTGGCCGGAACCAACCAAACCTCCTCCTACGCCCTGAACACCATGCAGATCGGCGGCACAATTTTTAATGGAATGCAGTTCCGAACCTTGATCACGGCGGTTTCCCAGAAAAGCAGCGCCAACGTTCTCGCGAATCCCTCCATCGTGCTGAAGAGAGGACAGGAAGGTGTCATCGAGGTGACCCAGGACTTCCGGTACGTGAAGGAATATAACGACCCCCAGTCCTCCATCCGAACCTTTACGCCCACATCGGCGACCGGTGTCGGTTTTACCGTCACCACCTCCGTGCCCGGACCGGAAACCGTGATTTCCGCCTTCCCATCGCAGATCAGTGACAGTGTGCCCATCGGGGTGAAGCTCGGAGTCAAGCCGGACGTGACCGGGGACAACAGTCGCGTTTTAATGGAACTCAAGCCCAGCTTCATCGACTTCGAAGGCTTCATAAACTACGGCACCATCATCAACTCCTCGTATGCGGCATCCTATTACGATGCGTCTGTCACCATCCTTACAAACAACATCCAGCAACCTGTGTTCGTACGCAGGGATCTCGATTTGCCGTCGGTCGAGGTGTCGGACGGATACACCCTCATGCTGGGCGGTCTGCTCCGGGAAGATATCCAAAAAATCGATGAAAAGGTTCCGATTTTGGGGGACGTGCCAATTTTTGGTCGCGCTTTTCAGGGGAAAACGGAGCAGGCCATCAAGAAAAACACCCTGATCTTTGTGACTCCCCGGATTCTTCAGGTGGACGGCCAGCCGCTGAATCCGACGGCCGGGGCACCCACCACGGCCGCGGCAAACGCCTCCCCCTGATCTTACCGGCGAATCAAACGATATTCGAAATCGCCGGGAATTTCGCGGGTGTTGCCCGCAGACCATCCCAGAATGTTGGCGGTCGAGTACCCCAAGCCGCCAAAAAGAAAGTAAAAGACCGAGCTCGCCGTGTCGGCCGTCTCCGATTTGGCATACCATAAACGCACTTTGAGATCGGCCGGGCCGTTAATCGGAACATCCAGCCCCCCGCGGCGTTCCTCCTCGTTGATTTTGATCTTTTCCAGGGACTCATAACGGATCCAGAGAGGTTTTTTCTCCGATTCCGGGGCAGCCGGAAGGGGATCGGAAACCTTGACCGCCGGACGGCGTTCTAAACGTGTCTTTTGCGCCGCCTGCATGGTGGGGGAGTCGATGGGAATCCGGAGGATTTGACGGTAGGTGCCGGCGGGGAGAAACACCTTTTCCTTGGTGTCGAGGGTCAGTAACTCCAGGTCGTTGGGCAAATTCAGGTTGGCCAGGTCAGGGGTGATGGGGGTGGCTTTCCTGCTTCCCTCTGCCTCCGGGGAGACCTCTCGGTCGGTGTCCCGCGGCTCGGATGATGTTGCGGCCTTGGTCTCGTTCTGCGAGGAAGGAGTTTCTCCGGTTACGCCATTCGTTGAGGCGGGGCTTTCGGGGGCAGCCGGTTCGTCGATCGACGGAGACGGATCTCTCGACCATGCTGAAAAAACCGCGAGGAAGCCCAAACCCAAGCAGGCAAAAAGACGCTTGGGGAAAAACCTCACTGCACAAGACCCATCCGGCGCAACCAGACCGCTGCCCGAGGATGTTCTTGGCTCCATCCCTGCAATTCCCAAAACCATCCCATCTTTTCCGCAAAAAGATAAACGCCGGCGAGCCCAAACGCGAGAATCGGAAAGGTTCCTGCCAAAAACGGGGGAATACGGTTTCCTTGCCCCAGAGCCACACAAAGCCGGGTGAAGACCAGAAACGCAAACAGGACAAAAACGCTGCTGAAGACCGTGGCGGCCACATTCCGGCGGGCATCCGTCATTCCGAAGGCGATGCCAAAGAGGCAAAGAAGAGGGCAGGCCAGCGGGTACATCCAGCGGTGCCAATTTTCCGTGGCGTAGGGAGCCCGCAAACGGTCGTTGAGCCGGGCGGTGTCACCGGCCAGGCGCGCCACCTCAGGCCATGGCAGGACATCCGGGGGCACCAGTTTGGCCGCCAGCATGGCGGGCGGTTCGGTGAGCTCCGGCAGTTGGAGTTCGGAAAGAATGGGGCCGGCATTCTCCAGCCCGATTTCTTTTCCGTATTCAATCCGGCGGGCATTCTGGAGGTGCCAAATCCCGTTCCGGTACTCCCCGGAGGCTGCAAAGATCTTGGCAAGATCCCGACCTTCCGGCTCGGTCCGAAACAGAATCTCCGCATTCTGGATGCTTTTGGTGCTCAGATCGAGCCGACCGATGTACCAGATCGTTCCCTCGGTTTTTCCGGCCATTTTTGGTGACCGGTAAACCACCTGGGAAAAAGAGTTTTCTTCGGTGGACTCCTTTTTGATTTGCCGTTTGACCTTTTCCCGGTTGGCCTGGGCGGTGGGGGACAGGGAAAAGGAAAGGAAATAAAGAACCAGCGAGAGGCCGGCACTGCAGAGCAAAAAAGGGCGGGCGAGAATGAGGGGGCTCATGCCGGCGGCGAGCAGTGCCACGGATTCCCGATGCCGCGAAAAGTAGGCTAGCACATAGAGCGTGGCGAAAAGAACCCCGACGGGGAGGATGGACTGGGCCAGATCCGGGAGCTGTACCAGAAAGTATTTGGCCAAAAGCCACGCGGGTGGCCCCTTGTCGATCAGTCGCCCGATCTTGTCAAAGATGTCAAAGGTCAGCCAAAGGGTGAACAGGGCCGCGATCACAAAAAGGAGGGGAACCAGGACGGATTGCCAAAGATATTTTTCGACGATTTTCATATTTCGTGGGAATCTCAGGGAAGTGTCGTCATGAATCTCTCCCATGATCTTTCCGCCTTGGAGGAGACCGTCAAGCGATGTCATGCCCTCGTTCCCGGCGTCGAGGCTGCGGGACGGGCCCTTGCCGAGCGGGTGAAAGCTGGATCCAAGGTTCTCGCCTGCGGAAACGGGGGTAGCGCGGCGGACGCCATGCACCTTGCGGAGGAGATGACCGGACGCTACCGGGACAATCGCAAAGCTCTCCCGGCCCTTTCGTTATCAGCGGATGGCACGGCGCTCACCTGCATCGGGAACGACTGGTCATTTGAGGATGTTTTCTCCCGGCAAATCGAGGCTTTTGGCCAAGCCGGGGACGTTCTGGTGGTTTTCAGCACCAGCGGCAAATCGCCCAATATCCTGAAGGCCTTGGAAGTGGCAAAAAGCCGTAAAATGTTGAGGCTTGGGGCCTTGGGAAAGGGTGGCGGGCCGGCGCAAAAACTGTGCGACCATGCAATTATTGTGCCGAGCGAGGACACCTCCCGCATCCAGGAAATCCACGGATGGATCATTCACGCCTGGCTGGAATGCGTGGAAGCAGTTGCCGTTGGAAAGGCTTAAGGCTACGGACTTTATTCTTGGAAGAGCCGGCCCGCTTGGGTAGGGTTTCAGGTTCGCCTGCGGAACTTCGGTTCAAGCCGAAGAAACCCCACGGGCGCACAAGGAGATTGATTTATGGCCGTGATGATTCGTTTGCGGAAAGAGGGTAAAAAGAACCGTCCTTATTTCCGTGTGGTGGTGACGGACAAACTCAGCCCGAGGGACGGACGTTTTCTTGAAATGGTGGGGACCTATGACCCCATGGGCAAAAGCGAAGGCATGAAGCTCAAGCTGGACCGGATCGACCACTGGATCGGCAAAGGCGCCAAGGCCAGCGAGACCGTTGCCAGCTTCATCCGCAAGGCCCGCCGCGCCGCCAAGGCCTAACCCTGCGGTGAGACCCGGAACCCATGCGATATTTCCTCGAAATGGTTTTGGGTCGTCTCGTCACGCATCCCGACGAGATTGATGTCGAGGAAACCGGCGACGACCGGGGCATTCTTTTCCGCATCCGCGTAAACCCGGAAGATCTTGGCCGGATCATCGGCCGTAACGGTCGCACCATCGAGGCCATCCGCTCCCTCCTCAACGCCGCCAGCCGAGACAACCGGCGTGTGTTCGTGGAAGTGGAGGACGGCGGGGAAGGGACAGCATGACGATCGATCTCCTGACCCTGTTTCCCGCCATGGCGCAGGCCGTTATGGCCGAGAGTATTTTGGGACGCGCCCAGCGGGCTGGCTTGGCCAAGATCCGCGTGCACCAACTGCGCGACTACACGCGCGACCGTCACAAGACCGTAGACGACCGTCCTTTTGGGGGAGGGCCGGGCATGGTGATGAAAGCCGAGCCGCTCGTGGATGCCATCGAGCATTTGCGTGGTGACGGGGCCGACCGTGCCCATGTGATTTACCTGACCCCGGAGGGCAAAAAGTTGACCCAACCCCAGGTTCGGCAGTTGGCTGCGCGCCACCCGCGCCTGCTTTTGGTCAGCGGTCATTATGAGGGAATTGACGAACGGGTGCGGGAAGGCTGGATCGACGAGGAAATTTCCGTGGGGGATTACATTCTCAGCAACGGCACGCTTCCGGCCCTGACCTTGATCGACGCGCTGGTTCGCCTGATTCCCGGTGTTTTGGGCAATGAGGAATCGGCCGGGACGGACTCCTTCGAGTCGGGCCTGCTGGAAGGCCCGCAATACACCCGACCGGAAAACTTTCGCGGGAGGAAAGTGCCGGAGGTGTTGCTGTCCGGTCACCATGCCGAGATTGAAGCGTGGCGGAAGAAGCAGGCCCTGGCCCGGACGCGGACGCGACGCGGGGATTTACTTGGGACGACGAAGGCGGCAGAACATAGGATTATCAAGGAGGAGTCGGCATGAGTGCAAAGGTCATCGAAACCATCGAAAAGGAACAGTTGAAGGAGGGCCGGGCCGGTTTCCGGGTCGGCGACAAGGTCCGGGTCTTTACCCGGGTCAAGGAAGGGGACAAGGAGCGGACCCAGCTCTTTGCGGGGACGGTGATTGCGCGCAAGGGTCGTGGGTTAAACGAGCAGTTCACCGTGCGGCGGATCAGCTACGGGGAGGGTGTGGAGCGTATTTTTCCGGTGCACTCCCCCCGCATTGAAAAGATCGAAGTGGACAGCCGCGGACATACCCGCCGGGCCAAACTTTTCTATCTGCGTGGACGGGCGGACATGTCTGTCAAGGAAGCGGAGACGGCCAAAAGGAGCTGAGTCATTCCTCCGGACTGGCGATCCGAGCGGGCGAAAGCCGGCGGCGTGGCCGTCACGGGGCTGGATGAGGCGGGGCGAGGGGCGCTGGCCGGGCCAGTGGTGGCGGCCGCTTTTCGATTCCACCAAAGCGGCATCAAGATCCCCGGGCTGGATGACTGCAAAAAGCTGACTCCTAAGAAAAGGGAGGATGTTTTTCGGCGTTTGACGGAAGGGGGGGTTGGCGTTTGGGCCTTGGGGGAGGCCTCGGTGGAGGAAATTGCCGATTTCAACATTCTGGTGGCCAGCCAAGTGGCGATGCGCAGGGCTTTGGAGGCTATGCCGCCGGCTGGGGGGGTAATTCTCGTGGACGGTCTACCTGCCAAGCACTTGAAAAGGGAGCATATGGCGGTGGTCAATGGGGACGGGATTTGCCCCTCCATTGCGGCCGCCTCGGTGGTGGCAAAATTTTCGCGGGACCGCATCCTTTCCGAATTTTCGAAGTTATATCCTGCATATGGATGGGATCGGAATCGCGGTTACGGTACAGCGGCTCATCTCCGCGCCCTCGCGGATCACGGTCCTTGCCCGCTCCATCGCCGATCGTTTCTACCCGTGGGATCGCCAGCCCTGCCCGGTCTGGAGGCATCGTGGGGAGGTCGGTAGACACGGGGAAAGGGTAGCCGCCCGTTTTTTGCGACGGGCCGGGCTGAAGATCCTGGCACGGAACTACCGACACCGGCGGGGAGAGGTGGACTTGGTGGCCCGGCAGGACCGGGAACTCGTCATGGTGGAGGTGAAGTCCCGTCATCCCCGGGCACGGCTGGCCCCGGAACATTCCGTCACCTGGGGCAAGCAAAGGAAGATTATCGCCGCCGCCAACGCCTATCTCCGTGAACTGCGTTGCCGGCCGCCCGCCGTCCGATTCGACATTGTGGAGGTGTGGCAGGCCACGGGAGAGATCCCCCGATGCCGGTGGATCCGCAGGGCCTACTCCCTGGAAGACGCGGGTTTAGGGTGGAGCCGATGATCCATTTTGCGCGGACCTGGTCGGCGGCCGTGCAGGGGGTGGAGGCATGTCCCGTCGCGGTGGAGGTTGATTCCGGCGGTGGGAAGGAAAACTTCGTGGTCGTCGGCTTGGCCGACACGGCGGTGAAAGAGTCACGCCAAAGAGTGAAGGCGGCGCTTTATAACAATGGTTTTTCCGTCCCCGAGGGGTATATCACGGCCAGTTTGGCGCCGGCCGACCTGAAAAAAGCCGGGCCCAGTTTCGATCTCCCCATCGCCCTGGGTCTTCTGGCCAGCATCGGGACCATTAACCGGGACCGTCTTTCCGAGTGGATGATCATCGGGGAGTTGGGGCTGGACGGCGAGGTGAGACCGGTACGGGGAACGTTGGCCATCTCCCTTCTGGCGCGGGAGCAAAGGGTTCGCGGGCTCATTGTTCCGGCCCTCAACGCAGCCGAAGCATCTGTGGTGCAGGGGGTCAGGGTGGTGCCGGTCCGGGATCTGCGGGAAGCGGCAGGCGTCGTGGAAGGAAAGATGCCCCCGCCGCTGGCTTCATCCCGCGGGAGGAACGGCCATCCTCCTCGGGAAAACGGACCTGACTTTTCCGAGGTGAAGGGGCAGGAAACGGTGAAGCGCGCCCTGGAGATTGCGGCGGCGGGAAATCACAACGTGCTGATGATCGGGCCGCCCGGGTCGGGCAAGAGCATGCTGGCCAAGCGGATTCCCGGGATTCTTCCGAAAATGTCTTTGGAGGAATCCTTTGAGACAACCCGGATTCATAGCGTGGCCGGATTGGTGAAGCCGGACGAATCGCTGGTGAAACATCGGCCTTTCCGGAGCCCCCATCACACCATCTCCGACATCGGTCTGATCGGTGGTTCGGCCAACCCCAATCCCGGGGAAGTGAGTCTGGCCCACAACGGAGTTCTCTTTCTGGACGAGTTGCCGGAGTTCCGCCGCTCCGCCCTGGAGGTTTTGCGTCAACCACTGGAGGACGGGCAGGTGACGATCTCGCGGGCGGCCGGCAGCCTGACCTTTCCGGCACGTTTTATGTTTGTCGGGGCGATGAATCCGAGTCCCCGCGGCACAATGGAGGCCCGGGGTCCCGGCAAAGCATCCAAAAAGTATCTCGGCCGGATCAGCGGGCCTCTGTTGGACCGGATCGACCTCCATCTGGAAGTGCCGGCGTTGAAACACGAGGAACTCCTATCCGCGGAGCCGGGGGAGACTTCCGCCTTGGTTCGAGCACGAGTGGAAAAAGCGAGGTTGGTACAAAACGGGCGATTTGGTCAGGCCGCGGGGCTCTACAACAACGCCCAAATGGGATCTCGGGAGCTCCGTCAGCTCGTTCCTCTGAATGCAGAGGCCAAAGCGCTTGTCTCCCATGCAATGACGGATCTGGGTCTGAGTGCCCGGGCCTTGGACCGGATTCTGAAAGTGGCCCGGACGATTGCGGACTTGGCGGAAAGCGAGCCGGTGCAATTGGATCATCTAGCCGAGGCAATCCAGTATCGCACCCTGGATCGGCAGTTATGGGGTTGAAGATCAACCGGTCGCTCAGGACAACCGCCCCCGCCAAGTTATGAACTTAGAACGGGGTTCTGGTAGCGACACTTGTCCCCAAGAGCCCGCGGAAAACTATCGCTTGGAGGGCAGGCCCTGAACTTTCATCCCGGGTTTCAGACCCCGGCTGGCAAACCAATCCCGATTCGTTTCCACGGCATAGGCCACCTTTTCGGATTTGCTTTCCACCGGGGTTTCTTCAAACGGCACCAAGGGGTGAATTTCAAGAATCACACCTTCCGAGTCCAGAAATGCCAAATCGAGCGGGATGGAGGTGTTTCTCATCCAAAAAGAGGCCTTCTTGGGTTCTCCGAAAATAAAAATCATGCCTCGGTCGGTGGCTAAGGAATCCCGGTTCATCAGGCCGAGAGCCTGCTCGCCAGGGGTTTCGGCAACTTCGACATTCAACTTGTGCTCCCCGATCTTGAGTCTGGCCTCGCCCCCCGCGGAGCAACCGGTCGCCCCCAGGGTGAGCGTGAGCGCAAGCAGGAGGGCGTTTTTCAATAGCGGGGCAGGGAAGAATCGACTTCCTCGGCCCAGGCGTCGATTCCGCCCTTGAGATTGAGAATGTTTTTGTAGCCCTGCTGTTGCAGAAACAAGAGGGCTTTGGCGCTGCGGACCCCGGCCTTGCAGTGGATGACGATCTCTTGGTCGTTGGGGATCTCCTGCCAGCGCTTCGGCACATCCCCAAGAGGGATCAGGGTGGAACCGGGGATGCGGGAAATCTGGAATTCATGCGGCTCACGCACGTCGATCAATAGAAATGGCTTCCTGGAATCGATCTTTTTCTTGAGGTCGGCACAGGAGATTTCCGGGACCGGGGGCGCTTCCTGGTGGGCTGGCCCCTCGCGGGCCGGAGCTCCGCAGAACTGTTCATAATCGATCAAGCCGGTAATCGTTCTTTTCTTTCCGCACATCGGGCATTCAGGATTTTTTCGGAGCTTCATTTCCCGGAAGCGCATTTTGAGGGCATCGAACAGGAGAAGACGGCCGATGAGCACGTCCCCGATGCCAAGGATAAGTTTCACGGTCTCAATCGCCTGCAGAACCCCGATCACTCCGGGAAGAATGCCGAGGACACCGCCTTCGGCGCAGCTGGGAACGCTGCCCGGCGGGGGAGGTTCGGGGTACAGACAACGGTAACAAGGGCCCTGCTCGGCCCAGAAGACCGTGCATTGACCTTCGAAGCGAAAGATGGAGCCGTAAACGTTGGGCTTGCCCAACAGAGCGCAGGCATCGTTGACGAGGTAGCGGGTGGGGAAATTATCTGTGCCATCGACAATCACGTCGTAAGGACGGAAGAGCTCGAGGGCGTTATCCGACCGGAGAGCGATCTCGTGGGTCTCGACCTCGATGTGGGGGTTGATCTCCAAGATGGTGCGCTTGGCGGATTCCACCTTGGGATGGCCGATAGTGGTTTGGCGGTGGATGATCTGGCGCTGGAGATTGGATTCGTCGACGCGGTCAAAGTCCACAATACCGAGCCGACCCACCCCGGCGGCGGCCAGGTAGGCGAGCAGAGGGGAGCCCAGGCCTCCGGTGCCGATGGCCAGAACGCGGGCGGCCTTGAGCTTGCGCTGCCCCTCCACGGTGACTTCGGGCATGATCAGGTGACGGGCGTAGCGGCGCATCTCGGGTGGGCCGAGGTGAAGCGCCGCGGCCGTTTCCTGGATTCTCGAGATCAGAGACATCGCACAAGCATAACCAAAGACGAGCCTTGGGTCGAGAAAGCGTGTGTCATCAAATTCCTGTTTTGGCATCCGGCAGGGTCATCGACCCTGCCGGGAATTAGTGGCTTTTAAAAAATTCGCCCTGAAGCTCGAGCTCATCCGTGAATTTTGGGCGCTTCTCCACTTCCTCCAGGTAGCGGAAGAACTCCTCGGCGGTTTCAAAGAGGTGACCTTTTTCGATGTAGGAGTCGGTGGTGAAGGGGCTGAACCCGCCTCGAGGGAAGATCATGTAGCGGGCCTTCATGTAGTCCCGGGCGTGGCCGAGCTCGTCCATCATTCCGGTGGAAAGTGGCGGGCGTTCGGGGTAGGGGTGGATGGCGACGACGGCGTGGACTTTGCCCACGTACCAGTGAAGGTCGCGGTGGACGGTGTAGGCATAGATGGACTCCCGGTCGCTGGTGGGGACCCCGTCAAACGTCTGTCCGATCTCGATCGACTGCGGGTCCACGATGACGGCGTATTTCCGTAGTTGGTGGATGATCCGATTGATCTCCTTTCGTTTTTCCGGCGTGCCATAGCTCATCGAGTAGCTGGCATAGACCACCCACGGGTTGGGGTGGGTGACAAGTTTGTAGAGGGCTTCGGGTGGTTCACCGACGGCAATGACGTAGTGGGGGATGCCCATGTAGCGGGCCCAGTCCTCCGAGAGGCTGACCTCCTCGTTCATCCAGGAGAGGATCTCGTAAAGATTGTGGTTCCGGTCCTTGAGGGCCTTGAGGAAGGGATCCGAGGCTTGGGGATTTTCCAGTTTTTGTTTGATCGACCATTCCGCATCGATGAGCGTGACGATCAGATCGGGCTTGATGAAGTCGCGGATGATCCTCTGGTCCTTGAACTTTCGGTTGATCCGGTTCCACTCCACCGTGGCAGGGGCGCGGATGATGACGTCCCGCTGGTTGTGACGGAAGATCTCGTAGCCGATTTTCTCGTACTCCCGCTCCCGGGTGAGTTCGAAGACGTAATCCGTGGTCCCGAGGAGGCGTTCGAGGGGCTTCTTCCCGGCTTTGGTGAAGTCGTCGACGGTGTTGTAGACCTTGATCTCGCGGTGGTTGCGCTGTCCGAGGGCGACGACCTTGCGGATGTACTCCGCATCGTCCATGCCCGCGACCATGCCGGTGACCAGGGTTCTCACACGCAAAGCCTGCCAAAAAAACTAAAAAAAGCGATCCTGTTGTGGACGGGGTATTTGGGCGAAAAAATTGAATCGAAGGATTTGTTTCACCCGTACCTTGAAACCCTCCGCAAAAAATGGTGGCTAGGGCCGGAATCGAACCGGCGACACGCGGATTTTCAGTCCGCTGCTCTACCAACTGAGCTACCTAGCCGTAAGAGCAGTCCGAAAGCCTAAAACAGGCCCGTGTTTCTGGAAAGAGCGGTTTGCGGGCGCGAGGTCAGGTGCTTAAAGTCATCCCATGAGCCAAGAGACCACGGTTCGTCCTGAAATTTATGTGAAAGTGTGCATGGCATTGGTGGCGTTAAGCCTGCTGACCATTGCTGTGTGTCAGGTCATCCTGGTGTCCCGCCCCCCCCAACAGCCCGTCATGCGCCGTCCGGTTGTCCCCATGGAAAACCGGATGATGCAGCAAGGCATGCCGGCCATGCCCCCGGGCATGATGCCTCCCGGCGGTCCCCAGGGGCAGGGAATGCCCGAGGGAATGATGCGCCCGCCGCAGGGAGTTCCTCCCAGTCAACCTCCCGAGAAGCCGGCCAAGAAGTAACCCGTGGCGTTGCCCCCGCGGGGAGGCATCGCTAGACCTTTAGGATGGCTGGGAAATACAAAGTTTTCGTCACGGACGGGGTGTCCCCCAGCGGGGTCGACGTGCTCAAGGCCTGTCC
>Ga0214917_10001922_pt1 | contig 26045 bp, 26 predicted proteins | sample LL_1208_BB_MetaG_FD_177983 | JGI IMG/M metagenome (GOLD analysis project Ga0214917, IMG submission 177983) | Freshwater microbial communities from Lake Lanier, Atlanta, Georgia, United States - LL_1208_BB | ecosystem: Environmental > Aquatic > Freshwater > Lake | place: USA: Georgia | collected...
GCCCACGTGCTGGCGACGGCGGTGCTTCGCCTGTGGCCGGATGCCTTGTTGGATATCGGTCCTCCGACGGATGCCGGATTCTACTATGACTTTGACCTACCCCACCGATTCAGTGATGAAGACTTTGCCAAAATCGAAGCCGAGATGAAAAAGGTGGTGAAAGAGAATCAACCGTTCACCCGCAAAGAGGTGAGTCGGGCCGAAGCGAAGGCATTTTTCGAGGGCAAAAGACAGTCCTACAAGATCGGTCGCTTGGGGGATATTCCAGAGGGAGAGGCCATCTCGACTTATACCAACGGCGAATTTACCGATCTATGTGCCGGCACCCACGTAAAGAGCACGGGGGAGATTAAGGCGTTCAAGTTGCTGAGGTTGGCCGGTGCTTACCATCGCGGGGATGAGAAAAACAAGATGCTGCAGCGGATCTACGGGACAGCTTTCCCGAGCAAGGAGGAGCTTGAGGCCAGTCTGAAGGCACAGGAGGAGGCTCTCCAACGCGATCATCGCAAGCTGGGTAAGGAGTTGGATCTGTTCCTGATCGATGACGAGGTGGGTCAGGGGCTCGTGATGTGGACCCCGAACGGGGCGATTGTGCGGCATGAGATGCAGAAGTTCCTTTTGGAGGAGTTGGGGAAGCGTGGATACGAGCAGGTCTTCACCCCGCACATCGGTCGACTCGGCCTTTACCGCACGTCTGGGCATTTTCCGTACTATCAGGAGTCACAGTACCCTCCGTTGGTCGATCGGGAGACGATGGATAAGCTCGCAAAAGAGGGGTGCTCTTGTGCTGAGCTTAGCAACAAGATCACCAAGGGGGAGATTGAGGGGTATCTGCTCAAACCGATGAACTGCCCGATGCATATTCGGATTTATGCGTCCCGTCCAAGGTCGTATCGGGATCTGCCGGTCCGTTTGGCGGAATTTGGGACGGTGTATCGGTGGGAGCAGTCGGGAGAGTTGAATGGGATGACCCGGGTGCGTGGATTTACCCAGGATGACGCCCATTTGTTCTGCACTGAGGAGCAGGTGGCCAAGGAAGTTGAGGGGTGTCTGGAAATGGTGAGGCTGGTTCTCGATACACTGGGGATCGGGGATTTTCGTGTCAGGGTGGGGTTGAGGGATCCGGCTTCGGACAAATATGTGGGATCGAAGGATGGTTGGGACAAAGCGGAGAAGGCGGTAAAGGAGGCGGCAAAGAAGTTGGGGGTGAAGACGAGTGAAGAGCCCGGGGAGGCGGCGTTTTATGGCCCGAAGATCGACTTTGTGGTGAAGGATGTCATTGGACGGGAATGGCAGTTGGGGACGGTTCAAGTGGACTATAATTTGCCGGAACGTTTTGATCTGACCTACACAGGTGCGGACAATCAGAAGCATCGGCCCGTGATGGTTCATCGGGCGCCGTTCGGTTCATTGGAGCGGTTTACAGGGGTTCTGATCGAACATTTCCGCGGGGCTTTCCCGGTCTGGCTAGCACCCGAGCAGGCCCGGTTCCTTCCGGTCAACGATCAGATGGTGGCGTATGCAGAAAAGTGTGCGGAAGAGTTTAAGGCGGCAGGGTTGCGGGTCTCGGTTGACAAGAAGGGGGATAAGCTGGGGGCGCAGATTCGCCGAGGACAATTGGAAAAGGTGCCATTTTTATTGGTTTGCGGAAATCGGGAAGCCGAGGCGGGTCAGGTTGCGGTAAGGAGTCGGGAAAAGGGAGACGAGGGGGCTCAATCTATTGCTACTGTAAAAGATCGAGTGGTGGATTTGGTGAAAAGAAGAGTTTCCTAGTACCTAATATTTGGGGTGGCGCGGAAGGATGGGTGGGGTAATTTTGTTTCTACAACCTTGAAAGCCAAAGAGTTTCCCTTGGTTCGGTCGAATGATTGGGGCTCGGTTTCCGATTTTGATTGGAACGACTGGTCGTGGCAGTTGCGCAATCGGATCCAAAACCTTGAACAATTAGAGTCCCGACTCCCATTGACCCCGGAAGAACGGGCGGGAACCATTCTAGCAGGAAAGAAGCTGGCCCTCGGAATCACGCCTCATTTTTTCGGTCTGATCGATCGCAACGACCCGAACTGCCCCATTCGCCGTCAGGTTGTGCCTCGAATCGAGGAGTCGAACACAGCGCCCGATGAGATGTTGGATCCATGCGGCGAGGACTCTCATATGCCAGTTCCGGGCCTAGTGCACAGGTATCCTGATCGGGTTCTTTTGCTGGTGACGGATCGATGCGCTTCTTACTGCCGGTACTGCACCCGGAGTCGGGTGGTCAGCGGAGCAGGGGAGCAGGAGTTGACAATGGATCTGGAGGGAGCCTTTTCTTATCTGGAGGAACATCCGGAAGTCCGAGATGTGCTGCTATCCGGCGGGGATCCGTTGTTGCTATCGGATGCCAAGTTAAATGCCATTTTAGCCCGGCTAAGAAAGATACCGAGCATCGAGTTTATTCGAATTGGGACTCGAATTCCTATTTTTCTGCCTCAACGGATCACACCGGAATTGGTGAGCATGCTGAAGACGCACCATCCTCTCTGGATGAGTGTTCACTCGAATCATCCAAAGGAGATGACCCAGGAGGTGCGTGAAGCACTGGGGCGTTTAGCCGATGCCGGAATTCCGCTTGGCAATCAGAGTGTTCTTCTTAAGGGGGTGAATGATCAAGCGGAGATTTTGAAGGAGTTATTTCACAAACTCCTGCTTTGTCGCGTTCGGCCTTATTATCTTTACCAGTGTGATTTGATCACGGGCTCAGCCCATCTTCGGACGACGATCCGGGAGGGGCAGGAAATCATGGAGCAGCTTCGGGGGCATACCACCGGCTATGCGGTGCCCACCTATGTGGTGGATGGCCCGGGGGGAGGTGGGAAGATCCCTATCGGACCGAACTACATTGTGGGGATGGCGGATGACAGGGTGATTTTAAAGAACTACCGGGGGGACGTGTATGAGTACCCTGAAATTAGCCAGTCTAGTGTAGCTGATCTCCGCGGTTGACCGATTCAGAACGGGGGGCGCTCCGGTTGAAGCCGGGCGGAAGATCGAAGGCCTTGGCTGGGCACCCTTGGATTCTGAAGACGGAAATTGAAACAGAACCTGGGAGGGAATGGAGTGGTCGAGTCATCGTAGCGGAGGGGCCGCAAGGAGAGTTGATCGGAACAGGTTTTTACCGGGATGAGGCCCGGGTGGCGTGGCGCAGGTTTCGCAAAGATATAGGGAGCTTTGATTTAGATTTTGTAGAAATGACGATCCAAGGGGCGCTGACAAAACGAAAGAATACCCCCGCACGCAGGATTCTTTGGTCAGAGTCAGACGGGATGCCGGGGCTGGTCTTGGATCAGTACGGGAAATATCTGGTGGCCCAGATCACCACGGAGGGGATGGAGAATCATTGGGGGTTGGTTCGTTCTGCCATAGAAAAAAATCTTCAACCTGAAGGAATCTGGATCCGGAGAGATGCTTCCGGAAGGAAACTGGAAGGATTGGAGATGCAGCCTGGGGAGGCGGTGGGAACGATTCCGGAAAAGCCGGTCTTGGTGAAAATCGGTAAAATGGAGGTTTGGGTGGATTTGCGGTCCGGACAGAAAACCGGAACTTATTTGGATCAGCAGGAAAATTACGGGAGGGTTGCGGAGGAGGCCAAAGGCCGGAGAGTTTTGGATCTTTTCTGTCACAATGGGGGATTCGCGCTTCGTGCCGCCCAGGCTGGAGCCATCGAGGTTACGGGAGTGGATACTTCCCGTCCTTCTTTGGAGTTGGCTCGACTGAGTGCGGAACACCATGGACTGAAGATTCGGTGGGCTCAAGAAGATGTAACACGATTTCTTCGAACATGCCGCAAAGGGGAGCATGATCTGGTGATCTTGGATCCGCCGGGTCTGGTCAAAAGCCGCGACAGTTCGGAGGCAGGAGCCAGGTTGATGGCCGAGCTTCACCGTAGTTCCATGAAGGTGCTTGCCCGAAGGGGTTTACTGGCCACATTTTCTTGCTCGCACCGCGTCGGCAGTGAGGAATTGTTAAGGATTGTGAAACAGGTGGCCAAAGAGGAGGGACGACTCGTGCAGGTCAGATGCACATTCGAACAGTCTTCCGATCATCCTGTGGATTCAGCTTTTCCGGAGAGCCGATATCTAAGCGGGTTTCTATTGGAGGTGGCATGAAGTTCGTTCCCATGGCTTTGCTTCTGATGGGTACAACGGTGGGGGCATGGGAGTTGCCGCATCCAAAGGATTGCGATGGAAGGGTCGTGGAGTTGAACCCAGCGGATAAAATTACGGTTGTGATGGCAAGTAGTCAGCCTTTGGCGGACACAACCCGAGAATTTGGGCGGGCGCTCTATGGATGGCAGGGGAAAAAAGAATTTAGAGTAATCGTGGTCGTAGATTTGAGAAAGTCCCTTGGAACTCTCTTTAAGGGGTGGACTGTGGGGAAGATGAAGGCAGATTTGGACGAGGAGGCGGAGCGGCTCGTTCCGTGGTATCGGGCGAACAAGAATCCTGGAAATCCGAGAGGGGATCTGTGTGGTATTGCTGATTTTGATGGTCATGTAACCGACTCCTTGGAATGGGGTTCGGACGAGAAAAAGATGAAGGTGATGATCTTTGGAAAAACCGGGGAGGTGGTATGGTCGGAAAGGGACGCAGATTCTCCCAAAGCGATGCTGGCTGAAGTCAAAAAGCTTCTCGGAGATCCTGTCCCGACGCCTCCCGATGCATTTCCGAAGAAATCCAAGATTCTGATGCGCAAAGGATGAATCCCACTCAAGGCATCTTTTGTGTCGGGGTGGACCACCATTCGACTCCACTCGGAGTTCGGGAGGTTTTGGCTTCGGTGGCAGGAGAGCGCTGGATTCAGCATCTGATCGAGCATGAAGGGGCCGCGGAAGTGGTTTTTTTGAGCACATGTAATCGGGTGGAGATTTATGGTCGATCTGAAAAGAGAGGGCCCGAAATCACGTCCTGTCTCGAGTGTTCCATGCCTGCGGATCTGCGCCAAGCTTGGGAGAATGCCCGTGGGGTTTACCTGCACGAAGGGATTGCGTGCTGGAGGCATCTGGCTGAGGTAGCTAGCGGTTTACGCTCGATGGTCGTTGGGGAGGGCGAGATTTTGGCTCAAGTGAGGAGAGCCTATTCCGCTTCGCGGGAAGCAGGGGGTACCGGAAAATCAATGCACGCATTATTTCAGTCGGGATTAAGGGCTGCCCGGGCCGCACGTGCAGCGGCGGATTTTGGAAAGGGGGACGCATCCGTGGGACGCTTGGCAGCGGAAGCGATGGAGGAGATTTTGGGTGAAAAAAAACGCAGACCGCTTCTTCTGCTGGGATCGGGGCATACAGCCCGGAGTTTTGGCCTAGTGGAAAAGGAGCTTGGTCATCATTCATTATGGATCTCCTCAAGATCTGAGGAACGGGCCTCAGGTTTGGCCATGGAATTAGAAGCTGAAGTTGTGCCATGGGCTCACTGGCAGAAAGCTGTGAGGAATGCTGCTGTGGTCGTCTCCGCTTTGGCAGGGGGAGAGTTAGCTTGGGAGGGGGCGATCAATCATGGCCCTGAGCTTCTATTAGATTTGGGTGTGCCTCGGACACTTACGGCATTAGGCCGAGCTTTCCCGAAGGCGAAGTGGGTGGATTTGGAGGAGTTGGCGAGGAGGAGCGAAGTCATGCCAGAGTCTCTGGGCTCGATTCATCGGGCAGAGGAGGTTCTGCGAAAACACGAAAGCCACTTTGCCATGGGTAGAGTGAACGGCTCTCCAAAGGCGCAGGTCTTGGAAGGATGAATCTCCGATTGGGCACACGTGGGAGCCTCTTGGCACTTGAGCAGGCAAGGAGAGTTGCAGGAAAGATCCAGAAACTAAATCCAGGCTTGGAGATTGATCTGGTGGTGATGAAAACTTCGGGGGATGCGCGCTCCGAGTTCGGGGATGAAATCCAAGCGGAGATAGGGGAGTTCAGTTCAGCATTGGAAAAAGGGCTTATGCAAGAAGAGATGGATATTGCGGTTCATAGCGCAAAAGATCTACCCACTCGAATGCACGATTCTTTGGTCGTCGGCGCATATCCCGAAAGGGTAGATCCCAGGGATGCATGGGTTTTCCGAAAGGGTGAGAATGGTTCCACAGGGGGATGGGTCGGGACAGAGAGTCCAAGACGAAGGCTTTTTTGGAGCGAACGGTGGCCCCAAGCCGAATTTCGTAATATCCGGGGGAATATTGACCGAAGAATGGACCGATGTCTGGGAGAAAAAGATTGCCAGGGAATCCTATTGGCCTGTGCGGGGATCGACCGCCTCGGTGGTCCGATTAATGGTTTGGAGATAGAGCGCCTGGATGTGGACTGGATGGTGCCCGCTCCAGGGCAGGGAGCGTTGGCGGTGCAATGCCGAAAGGAAGATCATCGAGCGCTCGAGCTTCTACAGAATGTGGATGATCGAAAGATCCGCACCTGTGTGACGGCAGAGAAGTCTTTTCTTCAGACTTGGGGAGGCGGGTGTTCTGAATCTTTGGGGGCTTTTTCGCAAATCCAGCCGAACGGAACTTTGCATCTGAGGGCGGGAGTCCGGGATCGCTTCGGGCGTCCACAGAGGGCTGCTATCGAGGGGCCCCAAGATGAGGCGGAGTTGTTGGGGGTACGGTTAGCGAAGGAGATGCGTCGTGGGTAAGGTGGGAAAAGTGTGGTTGGTTGGGGCTGGGCCCGGAGATCCTGGGTTGTTTACCCAACGAGGGAAGTGGGTTTTATCCCGGGCCGATGTCATTCTCTATGATCGTCTGGTGAATCCAGGAATTCTGATGTGGGCACGGGAAGGGGCAAAGTTTATTGATGCTGGGAAAACCCCCAACGGAAAAAAGATGGAACAGGGCGAGATTCATCGACTCCTGGTGAAGCATGCGAGATATGGTGGAAAGGTCGTTCGTTTGAAAGGGGGTGACCCCTTTGTTTTTGGTCGTGGAGGAGAAGAAGCGGAGATTCTGGCTAAGGCAAAAGTTCCTTTTGAGGTAGTCCCTGGTGTAACGGCAGGTATTGCCGGACCAGGATATGCCGGTATCCCGGTCACGCATCGAGGTATGAGTACCGAAGCTGATTTTCGTATTGGAAGGCGTGCAGAGGGCTCCGTCTCCGGAAAGACTTTGGTGGGATATATGTCTGTCGACGGATTGGAGGATTTTCTTTTGAAGGCAATGGACCAAGGGTTTAACCGGAAAACCCCTGCCGCCCTGATTGCGAGCGGAACGTGTTGTAATCAGAGGGTGTTGGTTGGAACGGTGGGAACCTTGGCGCGGGCCGCCAAGAAGGCGCGTATGCGCGCTCCCGCGGTTGTTGTCGTTGGAGCCGTTGTCTCATTGAGGAAGAAATTAGCCTGGTGGGAAAGTAGGCCTCTGGCGGGGAAAAGGATCATTCTTACTGCGAGTGAAAGCCTGGGAAGGGGCTGGAGGGAGGAGATAGAGAGCCTTGGGGCAGAAGTTTGGGAAATTCCCATGACCCGGACTATAGCTTTGCCACCCCAAAAATGTTGGAAGGCAAAAATCACGAATGCGGATTGGTTGGTTTTTACTAGTGCGGCAGGGGGCAGGGCCTTTCCCGGGGTGGTGTGGGACTGGAGAAAGATCGGACACTGTAAAATAGCGGCTGTCGGTAAATCCACAGCCGAAGTGCTACGCTCCATCGGATTGCAACCGGATTGGATAGGGAGAGGTCCCGGTTCGCGAGAATTAGTGAAGGGTTGGCCGAGAGAGGCCAAAGGGAGGATTCTTCACCTCACAGGGGATACGGGGAATGGGCTGTTGATAGACCTTTTTCGCAAGAAGGGTTTTTTTGCGGAAAGATTGGTGATTTACCAAAATACCGGAACCGGACCGGTTCCCCAACCTGTAAGGATAGCCCTTTCCAAGTCCGGGGCGGATTGGGTTGTTTTTGCGAGTGGTACGGCCGCGGAAAGATTTCGGAAAGCCATTCCAAACTGGTTGCGTGAACCCAAAGTTGTGGCGATTGGTGCCGCGACGGCCCGAGTGGCACGGCAGGCAGGTTGGCGCGTGCGTGCGGTTGCGCATAAGCCCTCGGCGTCGGGTGTTTTGAATGCCATACTCCATCGATCATGAGCGCTTTGGCTGAGTTAAAAATGGAGGAGGGGCATCTGTCGCTGGCTTCAGGGGAAATGGAAACTGCAGCAAAGCATTATCGGTCTGCGACACAGTTGGATCCTTCAAATACCGACGCTTGGCAAGCCTTGGGGATGGCGTTGGTAAAACTGGAGAAACTTTCCGAAGCGATTCCCGCCTTGGAGGAACTGGTCCGGCTAAGCCCAAAAGACCAGTTGGCTTACACGAGTCTTTCTTTAGCCCTTGGTCGTGCCGGAAGAATTAAGGAAGCAGAGGAGATGGCGGCAAAAGCAAAGGTTACAGCTTGGGGTGGTGATCCTAGCAAGATTGGTAAAAGTTAAGATTACTTACCTACGACGGCACGACTACTGATTCGAATTTTGTCTTCCAAGGCGACCGGGGGTCCCCCGGCAAGAACTGCTTTCCGGTAAGCATCCAGAGCCTTTTCATATCGGCCAAGGGAAACGGCAACGTCTCCGAAGTGTTCGAGCAAAGTGGGGTCATCGGGAACTTGGCGGAGAGCCTCCTGAAGGAGAGGTTCGGCAGCCACGGCGTTTCCGAGCCGGAAAAGAGCCCAAGCCTGGCTATCGAGATAAGCTGGGTTTCCGGGGTTCAATGAAAGGGCCTTTTCAATCATCCTCAATGCATCGGGAAGATTCTTACCTCTCTCGGCCCACATATAGCCCAGATAATTAAGCGAAGGATGGTGGGATGGATCGATCTGGAGGGCCCGTTGAAGGATCATTTCGGATCGGAGTGATTGGCCCGACTGTTCGCATGCCGATCCGTATTCAAAATAAAAGCCTGCATCCAAGATGGCGGGTTTCCCGTTAGCCAACCGCTCAACTCTTGCAAAGGTGGCAGACGCCTCGCCCATGCGACCTTCAACTTTTTCAATAAGCCCGCGAACCAAAAGAAGTTGTGCAGAGTCAGGATAGCGGAAAGCCGCCTGGGCAAGAGTCTGTGAGGCCCGACGTGTTTGATTTTGTTTCAACTGAAGAAGAGCGAGACGTAGATAGTCTGAAAGTGGAGCAGATTTCGTCCCATGAAGGGCAAGGACTCGATAAATCTCAGCCCGGGTGGGGAGATTTAACTCGGTGTAGAGATTCGCCAAAACAGGGTAGAGGTTGGAGCGACTGGGTTTTTCTGCTTCGACCTGACGAAGATACTGATCCGCTTCCTTGTTCTGGCCGTTGAGAATGAGAACCGACGCCAGCTGCTCTAAAAAAGAAACCTCTTCCGGGCGGAAATCCACAAAATCACGGAAATAACGAATGGCGGTGGGTAAATCATCCGCCGTGAGGGCAATTTCGGCCGCACGAAGGGTCAAACCCCCGAGACCGGTATTCGCATCCGCTGCGCGGACAAAAACCGGCAAAATAGATGTTGCGACCTCCTTTTGGGATTTCCTCGAAAGGATGCCGGACGATTGGAGGAGCCCCTCCGCTACCCGAGCTAACCGGGAGGGATCTTCGGTCGTCCATCCGGCTAGTGCGGTCAGGGCATCTCGTTGGGCGATTGTGGCAGCCTCTCCTTGCTTTAGCCCGATCAGGGTGAGGCAGAGAAGAGTGAGTCGTTCTGGGTTGTCCTCGGTTGAAGGTGAGAGATTTTGAAGGACTTCCAAGGCTTCGGAATGTCGCTGAAGATCGAGCAAGGTTCCTGCTTTGGCGAGAGCCGCCTGACGTGAGCTGGGGTCTGATTGAAGTGCACGACTGTATGCGTCGAAGGCCTGTTGGGTGAGTCCAAGAGAATCAGCCCGCCGTCCCTCTGCAAAAAATACAGCAGAATAGGCCCTCTCGCCACGAGTGGATCCATCGGCCTGCAAGTGGGCCGTGACAAGAAGTCCGGACAGGGCGCAGAGCGCCGCAGCCTTACGTCTTGTAACGGAGACGCTTCTTATGGCGGTTCGCGCGGCTACGCTTGCGGCGTTTGTGCTTCGCGATTTTGGACTTCCGCTTCTTTTTAACTGATCCCATACAGGCATCGTGGCGTGGTGATTCTCAGCTGACAACTTTATTCAGCGGGTATTCGATAATTCCCTCGGCGCCAAGTTGCTTCAACCGTGGGATAATAGATCGAACAATTTTTTCCTCCATGACAGTCTCTACGGCAACCCATCCATCCCTTGCCAAGGGGGAGATGGTTGGGTCGCGGAGAGAGGAAAGGGCAGAGTTCACCGAGCGAAGGCACCGACGCGAAACATTCATTTTCAATCCAACCAGATCGCGAGCCCTTAGGGCGCCTTCTAGAAGCATCGAGAGATTTTGGATGCGGGTTCGGTCCGCTGGAACAGTCCAAGATTTTCGGTTCGAGATGAGTTGGGGGTACGATTCCAAAATGGTGTCCAAGATACGGAGACCATTTGCTGCCAGAGAAGAACCTGTTTCCGTGATATCTACCACGGCATCTGCCAATTCAGGCACCTTGACCTCGGTTGCTCCCCAGGAGAACTCCACCTTGGCCTTGATCTTGTGTTTTCTGAGGTACTGCCGAACGAGTCCGACAGCTTCAGTGGCAATCCGTTTGCCGCGAAGTTGGGATGGGCGGCGGATGGGGGAACGGTTGGGCACGGCAATCACCCAACGGGCGGGTTGGGCAGTGGCTTTACTGAAGCGGAGGGTGGAAACCACCTGAACCTTGGCCCGGGTTTCTTGGATCCAGTCACTTCCTGTCAGCCCTAGATCAAGAAAGCCATCTTGAACATAAGCCGCAATTTCTTGCGCACGGAGAAGGCGCACCTCGAAATTAGGGTCGTCGATTGTGGGTCGGTAAGTGCGTGAGGCGCGGGCAATGGAATATCCTGCCCGGCGAAAAAGCTCGAGGGTTGCTTCCTGAAGACTTCCCGAAGGGAGTCCGATGCGAAGAGGTCTAGGCATATGTAAATGTTAACCCAAAAAGGGAGTGTAGTTCAACCCGCTCAAACGATGGCGGGCATCTGCTGAGTGATGCAGTGAATAGCGCCAAGTCCACCGACCAAGGCCTGGCAATCGATTCCGACGACTTTCCGGTCGGGGAAATAAGGGCGCAAAATCTCCAAAACAGTTTTGTCTGTGGGTGAATCAAAAACAGGGACAAGAACCGCTGAGTTGCCGATGTAAAAGTTGGCGTGGCTGGCCGGATTGCGGTGGTGGGGGCCGTCGCTGCGGGGCGGCATGGGAAGTTCGATGACCTTGATTGGTTTACCCTGGGCATCCCTGGCGTGGCGAAGGCGCTGAAGGTTATCCGCCAGCGGAGCATAGTTTGCGTCGGCTGTATCGGGTTCAATGACTGTGACAACCACTCCTGGGGCTACAAAACGGGTTACATCATCCACATGACCATCAGTGTCGTCCCCCTCCAGTCCGTCCCCCAGCCAAACAATTTGGCGGATACCAAGCCATTGGCGTAGTCGTTCCTCGATCACTCCCTTGGTTAGTGACGGATTTCGGTTTGGATTGAGCAGGCACTGCTCCGTCGTAAGAAGAGTCCCTTTGCCGTCAGTATCGATCGACCCTCCCTCTAGAACAAAATCATGAGTCTCACAAGGGGTGTCCGTCATGCGACAGGCAGCAACGGGAATCACATCATCATGATCCCACGGCCCGTACTTCCGACCCCAGCTATTGAAGATGAAATCATGGGCCACGCGACGGGGCGTTCCGGGTCCCTCGCGAAGCATGAAGATCGGGCCGCTATCTCGGAGCCATGCGTCATCGTTCGGAATGGTCACAACCCGAAGATTTTCGGATTGGATCTTTTCCTTTATCAGGCGCTGCTGGATGACTTCGGCCGACTCGCAATCTTTCGCCAAGAGAAAAACTTTTTCTCCGGGGATCAGGGTCCGAATGATTTCCAGATAGGTTTCCTGAACGGGCTCGAGCAGGCCTGGCCAAGTTTCCGCGTTGTGGGGCCAGGCGAGCCACGTCGCCTCATGTTTTTCCCATTCGGCAGGAAAACGGTAGGAGGACCAGTCGATTCCGGAGCTAGGCGTGTGCGGTTTGTTCAAGAGTTCAGAAAGCGCTGGTCTAATCCGCTATAGGCATCAACACGTCGATCCCTGAGAAAAGGCCAGTGCTGCCTTGTACTGGTAGTTTCTTTTAGATCTAGGGAAGCATGAAGAATCTCCTCACGGGCGAGAGAGGCTTCCGCCATCACACTGCCAAAGGGGTTGCTCACGAAGGAAGTACCCCAGAAATTTAGATCCTTCTCCCATCCTGTCCGATTGATGGAGAGGACAAAGAGGCCGTTCGCAATGGCGTGGCTGCGCTGAATCGTCTGCCAAGCACTTCGTTGGGTGTCACAGATTTCCTTTTTTTCACCTCGGGCCCATCCAATGGCTGTTGGGTAGATCAGAATTTGGGCTCCACGAAGAGTCATGAGCCGGGCGGCTTCCGGGTACCATTGATCCCAGCAGACTAAAACACCAAGTTTTCCTACGGGGGTATCGATCGGTTCGAAACCGGTATCGCCGGGAGTGAAGTAAAACTTCTCGTTGAACCCTGGATCATCGGGAATATGCATCTTTCGATAGATTCCAAGGGTTTTGCCGTCCGGGCCGAACACCACAGCCGTGTTGTGATAGAGACCGCCTGTTCGTTTTTCAAAAAGGCTGGAGACGAGAGTAATCTTGTATTTCTTTGCGGTGGCGGCGAGGGCCTTTGTGGTCGGACCGGGAATCGGCTCCGCCAGATCAAAACAAGCATAATCCTGTTTTTGGCAGAAATAAAGGGAACGAAAGAGCTCGGGAAGGCATACCAATTTGGCTCCCCGCCGGGCGGCCTTTGAGATCTGTTCGATGGCCTTGTCGAGATTCTTTGCTGGATCCGATGAGCAAGTCATCTGAATCAGGGCCACGGGGAGTCGGACAGGTTGAGGCATGGAGCTATCTCAGCGCAAAGCGACCGGAAGAGCGAGAATTTCAGAAAGAACAATCGCCTCTTTCGTTGCAGAGGGTTGTCTGAGTTTTTTGCGCCAGTAGTGGCCCAATTGGACCGCCTCCTTTCTGGTCTTGAATGGGCGAGATAAAGGAGGCTTCGTGAGGGCAGACTGCGGAATCTTCTGTTCTGGCATGGGAAGAGTCGAGAGGGAGGGTGTAGGTAGAATGGCGGGAGGTTCAATCACCCGCACAGCGGGTCTGGACGGAATAACCAGGGGAGATTCCTGCCGTCCCCGTCCTAAGGCCTCGAGAAGATCGCTAATTTCATCCAGTGGCTCTCCTCTCTCCTCATGTTCGGGTGCTGATCGAGGTTTTGTTCCTGAGGAATCCTTACTCGTTTGGCGGTGCTTCAGCCACCACTGAAGCAAACTGACCACAACAAAGATAACCGGGAGGAGCCACTCCATCGCAATCGAAGAATTTTATTTCGGACCGGATTTTTCCGAGTCTCTGGCGATCGATGTGCGCATTTCGGTGTCGGCCGAGACATTGCGAATCTTTTGGTAATCCATGATACCCAGATTGCCCTTTCGGAAGGCTTCGGCCATGGCGAGGGGGACTTGCGCTTCTGCTTCAACCACTTTAGCGCGCATTTCTTGCTCGGCGGCCACCGCGGCTGCCCGGCGCATTTCCGCCTTGGCTTGGGCGACCTGCTTATCGGCATCGGCTTGTTCCGCCTGCAGCTTGGCCCCGATATTGGTGCCGACTCCAACATCAGCAATATCGATGGAAAGAATTTCGTAAGCTGTTCCAGCATCAAGCCCGCGGTTCAGTACGTCCTTGGAAATATCCTGCGGATTTTCCAAAACGCCCTTGTAGGTTTCCTTTGAGCCAATCGCCCGGACGATTCCTTCTCCGACTCGGGCAATGATAGTTTCCTCAGTAGCACCACCGACAAAACGGTCGAGATTGGAACGGACAGTGACCCGGGCGCGCGCGCGAACGGTGATTCCATCTTTGGCGACACCATCAATCGTTCCTTTTCCGGACTCAGTTCCCGGGCAATCAATGACGCGCGGGTTTACGCTTGTGCGGACAGCGTCAAACACGGTTTTTCCTGATCCCGATGTGGCGAGGTCGATGGCACAGCAGCGGTTGAAGTCCAGTTTGATTCCGGCTTTGTCAGCGGCAATCAGGGCGCGAATGACCTGGTCAACGCTTCCACCGGCTAAGTAGTGGGTTTCAAGTTGCGCCGTTGACACTTCGATGCCGGCTCGGACGGCGGTGATCCTCGCATTCACAATCAGCGAGTTTGGTATCCCACGGAGGCGCATCGCGATCAGAGTGGGAATCCCCACTGGAGCACCTGATGTCAGGGCGCGTAACCAAAGTCCGAAAAAGTTAATGAGGACTACGGTAAAGAGGAGCGCAACCAATCCAACGGCGATTAGAAGGAATATAGGCATAACGCCTTATTAGATGAAAAGCGTACGATAGAAAACAGAAAGTTCAGTATTAAAAAAGCTCGAAGACAAAGATATCAGGCTTTTTTTCTCGCGGGTTTCGCAGGTCGAACAAAGATGGTGGCCCCTTCGACTTGGTGAATCTGGATTTGTGCTCCTCGGGAAATAAAATGACCTTCCGCCAAGACATCAAAACTCTGGCCGTTGATTTGAGCAGTACCGCTGGGCCGCAAATCAGTCAAAGCCTTGCCTTTGGTTCCGGGGGGCAGGGAGATTCGGTCGGGAAGGGAGCCTGAGGGTGAGGTTGTGCTAAGGCGAAAAGGCCTAAAGAGGACGGTTTCCGGCAGAAACCGGGCAGCCAGAAGAATCGCAGTCAATCCGCCAAAGAATCCGAGGGCAAGGTTGATGACGGGAAAGTGAAGCTGGGGCATACTTGGTATTGCAGGGTCGGAGGGATAGCGGTCGATCATGGTGTTGAGGGCGGCAAATAAAATCAGGGCGAGACCTGCGAGCCCAGGGATGAACGTTCCTGGAAAAAGAAAGAACTCCACGATCAGAAGCGCGATTCCCAGAAAAAAAAGCAGGGCGTTTTCATATCCAGAAAGACCGGCGATATAGTGACCAAAAAGAAAAACGAAGGCAAAAATGCCGCAAAGAATCCCAAAAAGTCCAAAGCCAGGTGTTTTGAATTCAAGATAACCAAACAGAAAAGCGGCACTAAGAAGGAGTGGAGAAAATGTGATGATCCAGCGACTGATATTCTCAAACCCGGTTGGCTCAATTCGGATAACCGGCGCTCCGGGGTGAATTGTCTTTTCAATCAAGGACTGAAGATCAGGAGCAACGCCGGCAGAGAGAAGGGGATGGGGCGGCTTCCCGACAAGTCGTGTCGCTTCCTGTGTAGTCAGGGTGAGGATGTCCCCTTTGGCCACGATTTCGCGGCCATCTATACTTAAGCCCATCTGTTTATTTACCATCGCATCAAAGATGGCTGGGTTATGTTCGTTTTGTTCCGCAGCGGCACGTATCAAAGCTGCGTAACCGGAGACAAATTTCGGCGGCAATTCCTTAGGCCCCTCCTGGCCGAGGGTGACAGGAGATGCTGCGCCGATGATTGATCCAGGAGCCATCCAGATATGGCGGGTGGAGGCGGAAATGAATGCTCCTGCGGAGAAAGCCTCCTTGTTGACGTAAGTGTAGGTTTGGTCGGCTGGATGGAACTTCGCAAGGGTGGCCATGACTTCCTTCATTGCTTCGCCCTCTCCGCCGGGGGTGTTCATGTCCAGGATGAGCGCGGAAGCATTTGCCTCAAGGGCAGCTTTTACGCCTCGGCGAACGACGTAAACGGTGGCCTTTTGAATCTCGCCTTGGATGGGGATGACATAGACGGGGCCGACTGAGGAAGGTGCCGTCGCATGCAACGGATTGAAGAACATGAAAAAGGGGACTAGGCAGGCAATCAGAATGCGCGCTGAAGGATTTGAACCTCCGACCAACTGCGTGTAAGGCAGCCGCTCTACCGCTGAGCTAAGCGCGCGAAGTAAAAACATTCGTGGTGGGGTATCCAAGTTGATTACGGGTAACAAACCACCTGCCAAACCAAATCGTCCGCATGGGAAAAGCAGACGACGGCCGTTGTGTAATATTGATCCCTGCTCGGGATGGCAATTAAAAGCCGATTGTAGACCCAGTCGTGGCCCTGTTGATGGTTGGGCATCCGTCCAAAGAAATTAATCACACTCATTTTATTTTGCCCGGCCAACAGCTCCTGAAGTTGTTGGGGTGTATAAGGGGACGCTCCTGCCTCAAAATCAGTATCCTGTGCGAAGGCACCTAACACGAATGCCCCTAGAATCATGCTGAAGCATGCCAGCCGGGTTGTCATAAGGTCATTATTAGCAGATCAGGATAAAGCGCCAGCCTTGCCTTGACCCTTGCCATCAAAATCCTAGGCATAAGAGGTGACTTTTAGGCAATGGATCCTAGGCAGCCTGTTGGCTTTCACGGTTATTTCTTTTCTTGTTCAAGCGGGGGAGGAAGAGGAAAAGCGGCTTTTTGCGGGAGGTCCTGCTCCTGCCAAGGGAGAGAATGGTAAGTGGGGGTTTCGCCTGCCGGATGGAACTTGGGGAGTCGAACCGAAGTTTAAAGAGGTCAAACCGTTTCGGGCGGATATGGCGGCGGCGCGGGATAATGAAAAGTGGGGTTACATTGACGCAGCTGGAAATTGGAAAATTCCGGCCCGTTTTTCCTGGGCGGGAGAATTCTCTGAAAATCTGGCTCCCGCGTCGGAGGGGGATCGTCTGAAGGGGAAATTTGGATATATCGACCGGCAAGGGCGGTGGGCGATTGAGGCGGAGTATGATTGGGCCCGGCCGTTTCAAGGTGGGTTTGGGGCCATTAAAGATGGGGCAAAATGGGGGTTTGTTGATTCCAAGGGAAAATTGGTTGTGGAAGCGGATTTTGATCAAGTCGGGTCTTTTTCCGAGGGGCTGGCTCCGGTTCAAAAAAGTGGTCCCCCAGGGGAAAAAAAAACATGGGTCTATATCCAGCCAGATGGCAAATCTCCTTTTGATTCGAAATTCGCTTGGGCCGGCACATTTTCCGGAGGGGTAGCCCGGGTTCAGTTCGAGGACCGTATCACGGGAAAATTTGGTTATATTAACCCAAAAGGGGAGGTTGTCATCCCGGCCAATTTCGAAGAGGCGACAGACTTTCGAGGAGGGCAGGCTCAGGTCAGGATCAATGGGAAAACCCAAACGATTGACCTCAAGGGGAAGGCTCTCGAATAGCCCTGGCTGGGGACAAGCCGAACGATGACTTGTCTTGGGCACAGGCGACGGATAAAGAATCTCTATGATCCTTACTTCTTTGACCTTGGGAACGGCTGTAGTTCTTGTGGTGGGTGCGAAGCTGGCCCAATCACGGAATAATAATCCCCGCATACCTTTTTGGATTGGCTTGGGGTTGGCTTTTTTGGCTCCCACGCTTCTGATTAGCTTTGTCATGGAATGGATCCTGCTTTGCGCCTGGAATCCACTGATCTGGATGGAGTGATCAGGCAGTTGCCTGCACTCCTTTTTCGATTTAAACTTCTCTTGGAATCAGGGCAGTCGCCTTTTGTCTGCTTCGGCAGATGGAGGGAGGAAAGTCCGGACACCAAAGGATAATCCGCCCTGGGAAAGCTGGGGGCTGTTTGGACGCAAGTTCAATCAGACGGAAAGTGTCACAGAAAAAATACCGCCTAGTGCAAGCTGGGTAAGGGTGAAAAGGCGGGGTAAGAGCCCACCACCTTTCGGGTAACCGAAAGGGATGACAAACCACGGATGGTGCAAGGCCGAACAGGGGGTACGGGTGATCCGCCCGCTCCGCGCAAGCGGGGCACCTCCGGGTTGGAGCCGCATCGGGAAGGTGGCAACACCGGAACGAAACTCGCCGTGAGGCGAGTTAGAGAAATGGCTGCCAGCTTACTTGGGAAACCAAGTGAGTCACAGAATCCGGCTTACGGATTCCACAGGAACGAGGGCCGGGTGGCGAAAAGGCCATCCGGCCTTCGCCTTTTTAGGTTGTCTGTTGGTAAGCGGATTCCACACGATCCGCGATGTCGCGGAACTGACTGTCGACTTCGTAGATTTTCTTGAACTCCTCGAGGGCCTCAGTCTTTTTCCCCATTTCTTCCAGGATGATTCCTAGGGAATAAATGGCGTCTTTTTTAACATTGTCCATGGCCACAATTTCGGAGGCAGCGAGGGCATACTGTTTCGCTGCTAGATCCAGCATTTTTCTTTTTTGGTAAGAAACCCCGAGGAGATTCAGGGCACGGTGACGGACGGAAGGTTGTCGCAGAGCTTGCTGAAGTTCGGGAACCGCTTCTTTGAATGACCCGTTGTCGATCAGGGCCTCGCCGAGTTCAAAGCGATACTGCAGATCATTTGGATAGCGTTTAACACGCTCTTTAGCGCCTTCCAAGATTACCGTTTTCTTTCGCAGAACGATTGCATCACAGGTGGTTTCATCTGATCCCGCTGCGCGGGCTTGCTCGAGCTCTGCATCGAGCTGGGCACACTGCAATCGAAAGACGGCCTTTTCCAGGATAGGATCGGTCTTCTGGGTTAGTTCGTGCGCAAACTGGAACCATTGGAGGGCATGATCGAGGGAGCCTTGGGTTTCGCAAAGCTCGGCAATCTGACGGGCCAAAGTGACATTTTGCGGTTCTTTTTCAAATTGGGCATGTAGCCGGGCCAACTGCTCGGCGATGGCATCGGCAGATTTGACGACTTTGGATGCGGCCTCGAGTGCGAGACTCTCGTCCTTGTTTTTCAGGGAATCCCGGAAATCTTGGGATTTTTCCCAACCGCCATCCTGACTGGCCGTGAGGGCGCTGGCATCTTTCATGCCTTTCAAGGCGGCCCCGTCGTTCGGAGTGATGTCCAGTATGGTCTGATAGATATCCCGGGCCCTGCCCATCTGCTTGGCGGCAATCAGAGCCCGTGCCAATCCGTGTAAATTTTGTGTATCCTGGGGTTTGCCCGCCCGAACGGTCTCGTAGGAGAAGATGGCTGTTCCGGGGAGGTCGTTCTCGAGGGCGATCTCCCCTAGGGCGCCATTGGCCTGGGGGCTGTAGGGATCGAGAGCTAAAGCCTCTTCAAGTTTAGCCAGACCACCGCCCAGTGATTTTCCGGCTGCGGATTTCGCCTGCATCACCATGGGGCGATACGAACGGCGGCCATGTTTTTGTCCATTTTGGATGCACTTTTGGCTTTGGCCATCTGACATATCCGCAAAAGTTTGCGTCCCTCAAGAAAGCCGGGGTTTGCCTCCAGCACGGGAGGAAGCAACATGAGGACATAGTCGTGATTTTGCCGGGCCACGGCATCCTTGGCCTTTCGAAATGTGTCTTGGTGAGGGCCGCTCAACTGGGCTGCGGTTGTTTCAGGCATAAAACTAAAAGGTAACCCCAAAAGTGGGGTTTTCCAAAGTAAAATACTTGCGGGTTTTCCTTGCCCTCGGGGGCTCGCTCGTCCAACTCGCAATGGATGCAATCTTCCTGGATATTCCTGGTCTTGGGCTTCTTTTTGGGGTCTTTGCCCTTCGGGCACTGGGTGGGCTTATGCCGCGGGGTCGATTTGCGGCAGCAGGGGAGTCACAACACGGGGGCGACCAATGCGGGTCGAGTCCTTGGTCGGAAATGGGGGTATCTTGTTTTTGCCTTGGATCTCTTGAAGGGATGGATCGCAGTCTGGTTTGCCATCAAAGGAGGGGAGACGGATGAGGTGAGTATTGCCGCAGGAGTGTGCGCGGTCCTTGGGCATGTGTTTTCGCCATGGTTGGGGTTTCGCGGAGGAAAAGGAGTCGCGACTTCTGCGGGGGTTTTTCTGGCACTCACCCCATCGATCACCCTGATTTTAGCCGGCCTATGGATAGTGGTTTTTTGGATAGGGCGCATGGTTTCGGTGGCTTCACTTGCAGTTGCGACAATTTTTCCGGTTCTGGTTTTCTGGTTTTCCCCAGGAAGGCCCACTCTGCAGTGGGTTTCTGTGGGGATCGCCGGTTTGGTCTGGGTCCGTCATCGGGCTAACCTGATCCGGTTGATGAGGGGAAACGAAAACAAGTTCTCAAAAAAAGCATGAAAATTACCATTCTTGGCAAAGGAGCCTGGGGCAAAGCTCTGGGGGAGATTTTGCAGGGACGCGGTCATGCGATTACCTGGCTGGAGAAGGGCTCAAATCGAATCCCGACCGAAACGGAAATGCTCTGGATTGCCCTCCCAACCCAGTCCATCCGCGATTGCATGAAGGCTCTTCAGCCCGGACTTCCTCATGTGCCAGTGGTGAGTCTTTCCAAAGGGATTGAGATCCGGACGGGACTCCGAGTGAGTGAAATTGTATCCAGTTTTCTCCCTCAATCACCCTTTGCGGCGGTTTCCGGTCCCAGTTTGGCGGCCGAGGTGCAGAACAAGATTCCGACCACACTCGTCGCGGCCTCGACAAAAGAAGAATTGGTGGCGATGGTTCAGAAAATTCTGCACGGCTCGCATATGCGGGTTTATCGGAGCACCGATCTGGTTGGTGTGGAGTGGGGCGGGGCCCTGAAAAACGTTTATGCATTGGCTGCCGGAATGTGTGCCGGACTAGGGTTGGGCGAAAACAGTCTTGCCGGCTTGACCACACGGAGCCTTAGGGAAATGACCCGGGTGGCGGTCCACTTTGGGGCCCAAACAGAAACTTTGCAGGGTCTAAGCGGAATCGGAGATCTAATTCTGACCTCCTACAGTCGACTGAGTCGCAATCGTCGGGTGGGGGAGAGGATCGGATTGGGGGATAGCGTCATCCAAGCTCTTGCCTCGGTGGAGGGGGTTTGTGAGGGAGTTCCGACAGCACAGGCTTTGCACGAAATTCTTGTTTCCAGAAATGTGGAGGCCCCTATCGCACATGAGTTGTACCAGGTTCTGGTCAACGGCAAGTCTCCAAAGGACAGCCTGACGGCCCTGCTGGACCGGGATTCAAAAGCGGAGATCGAATAAGGAATACTGTTCGACGAAAAGAGGAAGGGGAGGAATGATGGATTCTGATGAAAGTTGGCCGATGGCTCCATACAAGATTCCGGGTTGAGAACCTGGAAAAGTCGCTCGATTTTTACCAGAAAGTCCTGGGTTTAAGAAAAGTCTCCGAAACCACATCCCCAAGGGGAAGTCGGCTGGTCTTCCTTCAGCCTGAGGCAGGAGGCGAAATGCTTGAGCTTTGTTTCTATCCCCAATCCGGGCCTGTGCGGGTACCCCAGGATTTGACCCATATTGCCTTTGAGGTGGAGAATTTGGAGTCTTTCGGTCAGCACGCATCCCAACAGGGATATCCTTGGTCGGATGGTCCGCATGAAGGTGGCAACGGATCGAAGTTTGCATTTTTGGATGCCCCTGAGGGGTACGAAGTGGAGATCATTCAAAAAGGAAAACCATCATGACCACTCGCCCTTTGATCATTGCACCTTCGATTTTAGGTGCCGACCTTGGCCGGATTGAGGCGGAAGCGGAAAGGATCAAGGCAAGCGGTGCGGAATGGGTTCACGTGGACATCATGGATGGGCACTTTGTGCCGAATATCTCGTTTGGGGCCAATATGGTGCGGACTTTGCGCAGATTGATGGGGGATGCGACCCTCGATGTGCATTTGATGATCGAACAACCTGATCGATATGCTGGAGATTTTATTGAAGCTGGCGCCGATTGTTTGAATGTCCATCTTGAGGCTCGGCACCAAGTTGCTAGGACCCTTGCATCGATTCGGGAAGCCGGATGTCGCGCCGGGTTGGCAGTCAATCCGGCCACCCTCTTGAAGCACGCGGCCCCCTTGTTTCCGCTTTGCGATCAACTTCTCTGCATGACCGTCAATCCAGGTTTTGGCGGTCAGGCGTTCATGCCAGAAGTATTGCCCAAGATTCGTGAGGCCCGTGAGACCATTCTCCGGCAGAACTACAAGATCGACATCACGGTGGATGGGGGTGTGAGTGATGCCACCGCTCCGGGTTGTGTCGCAGCCGGTGCCAATGTGATGGTTGCCGGCACCCATCTTTTTCGGCAACCGGATCTGACCCAAGCTGTCAGCAAACTTCGAACAGCTGCAGCTTCTGGAAATATTTCCGGCTGATCATTGCCTCATCTTTTTGAATTCCATGGAACCGATCCTCACCAGAAACTTTTGTATTATCGCCCACGTCGATCACGGAAAGACCACCCTTTCAGATCGTCTACTGCAAGCGACGGGTTTGATCGCAGAGCGTGATATGCAGGCTCAATTATTGGATTCCATGGATCTTGAGCGGGAGAGGGGAATTACCATCAAGGCTCATCCGGTCACCCTCAGCTATCAGGCAAAAAACGGAAAAACCTACCGCCTCAACCTGATCGATACTCCGGGACATGTTGATTTTTCGTACGAGGTCTCACGGTCCCTGGCCGCCTGTGAAGGGGCGCTTCTTGTGGTCGATGCAGCTCAAGGAGTTGAGGCTCAAACCGTCGCGAACGTCCACTTAGCAAACAAGGAGGGTCTGACCCTGATTCCGATCATCAATAAAATTGATCTCCCGAGTTCCGATATTCCTGGAGTAAAAAAACAGTTGGAAGAGATTTTGGCCATTCCGGGAGAAGAGGCGATTTTGGTCAGCGCCAAAACAGGGCAGGGGATCGGGGATGTGCTGGAGGCGATTATTGAGAGGCTTCCCGCGCCGAAAGGTGCGGAAGCGGAGGAACTGAAGGCCCTCGTTTTTGACAGTGTTTTCGACACCTTCCGTGGCGTCATTGCCTATGTTCGGGTCATTTCGGGTGAAATCACGGCCGGAACTCCGATTATGCTCATGCAGAGCGGTCGGAAGTATGAGACCAAGGAAGTGGGGACATTTAGTCCCAAGATGACCATTGGAAAGAAGTTGGGGCCTGGCGATTCAGGTTATCTTGTCGCCAATCTCAAAACTACGGCCGAAATCGACATCGGAGATACAATCACCAATGCCATCCGCCCTGCGAAGGAGCCCCTGACAGGATTCCGAAAAGTTCAACCCATGGTCTTTTCGGGACTTTACCCGATCAACACGGACGATTTTGAGAAACTCAAGATCGCCCTTGGTAAACTACAGGTCAACGACTCCTCACTCGTTTTTATCCCGGAAAGCTCGCCGGCGCTCGGGTTTGGTTTTCGATGCGGCTTTCTTGGTCTTTTGCATATGGAAATTGTTCAGGAGAGATTGTCCCGTGAATTCGGTATGGAGGTTCTATCGACCTATCCGAGCGTGATCTACGAGGTCCGTCTCACCAGCGGCAAGGTTCTCTCGGTTGAAAATCCCGTTCAGTTGCCGGATCCGAGCGTGATCGAGGAGATTCGCGAACCGATGGTTACGGTTTTTTTGCTTTGTCCGAATGAAAATATCGGGGACTTGGTGGCCATGGTCCGGGAAAAAAGAGGGGAAGTGACAAAAACCGATTCTCTCGACGCCAAGAGGGTCATGCTCACTACAGTGATTCCGCTGAGTGAAATCCTCGTCGATTTCAGTGACCGTATCAAAAGCATCACCCGCGGATATGGCTCGATGGATTATGAGCACGGGCCCTACCGGGCTGATGATTTGGTGAAGTTGGAGATACTGGTGAATGGCGAGCCGATGGATGCCTTTTCCTGCATTGTTCATCGTGAAAAGGCTCCGGCTCGGGGGCGCGCTCTGACGGCTAAACTCAAGGAAGTGATTCCACCCCAGCTTTTCAAGGTGTCCCTTCAGGCGGCCATCGGAGGCAAGATTGTTGCCCGGGAGGATGTGAAAAGTTTTGGAAAAAATGTGACTGCGAAGTGCTATGGTGGAGATATCACGCGAAAGCGGAAGCTTTTGGAAAAGCAGAAGGAGGGAAAAAAGCGGATGAAGCAGTTCGGCAAGGTGAATATACCGCAGGAAGCCTTTTTACAGGTTCTCAAGGCGTTTGGAGATTAATCGAATGCTGGATTTTCTTTATTTTGGAAAAGCCAAGGAGGAGAGGAAACAGCTCCAAGCGATCGGCCATTTTTTGACTAAACGTGTCCGTTACGGTCGAGATGTGCTTCCGGCAAAGATTCTCGTGCGCCTGATTGAGGCCAGAAATCTCTGCCGGGAGGCGCTACATTTTCGAACCAAATCCGACCAGCGGCGATTGCTTCTGGAGGTGTTGGAGAAGCAGTACGGAGACCTTTTAAGGACCGAACGACACCATGGGCGAAGGGAGAACGCTGAAGTGGCCTTGGTGGCGATTGCTTTAGCCCTCGGGGTAAGGGCTTATTTTCTTCAGCCGTTCAAAATACCTACCCATTCGATGCGACCGACGCTATTAGGGATCCTTAATCAATCTGAGCAGAATCGTCCCCCTGGAGTCTTTCTCCGGTTGCTGGACTTTGTGATTGAGGGAAAAACCTATCATCGGGCAATTGCACCTCGGGATAGTCAGATTTTATCCGTTCGGGAAGCGCGTCTGGTTGGGGTCATTCCGTGGGCCACCACCGAAATCGTTTCTGAAGGCTGGAAAGAGATTCTCTGGACATCCCTTCAAGAAGCGCGGGATGGCGGCCTCAAGGTGAGAGCTGGTGATTCGGTCCGAGAAGGCGAAATTCTTGCCAACTATAGTTCAGCTACCGGGGATCATTTGTTTGTAAACAAGATGATTTATCACTTCCGTAAGCCCCAAAGGGCGGAAACTTTTGTTTTCACGACCGAGCATATCGACGGCATCGAATCAGGCCTGCGTTTTCGCGGGATTGAAGGATCCCAGTATTACATCAAACGTTGTGTAGCTCTGGGGGGTGATCTTCTTCAGGTCAAACCTCCCGAACTCTGGATCAACGGCGCTCCGGCTGAGGCCATGGCATGCCGACGCGTTGCAGGCCAAAAAGATGGTTATCCGGGTTACACATTTGGGCAGACCTATTTAAACAATCCGAACGATCAATTTCGGGTTCCTGGAAAGGATTATTGGGCGATGGGGGACAACAGTCCTAACAGCTTTGATAGCCGGGGTTGGGGCCCAGTACCGGCTGCAAATCTCATTGGCAAAGGGGCTTTTGTTTATTGGCCGATCACCAAGCGTTGGGGTCTGATCAGATAAACAACTCAGCACCTTGAAGGCATATTTGTCGCACAATAAATATTGTATCAAATATTTCTTTTAGCTATTAGTAGAGCATTTTGCCTGCTCAATAGGCTTCGTATTCCCCTCGCGGCCTTGGCTCGGTGGCTGATCCGGTCCTTCGTCTTCTCAGAGAGTTGTCCGAATGTCTTGCGGTATCCAACTGGTTGGAAAATCGGATCATAGCCAAACCCTCCGCTGCCAAGTTCGGATTCTGTGATCCGACCCCATACCCGCCCTGATTGGACCCCTAAAACCTGACCAGATCGGGCGAGGACCAAAGTGACCTGAAAAAAGGCCTTTCGTTGGCCCTTGGGTGTCTTTTTCATCATTTTTAAAAGCTTCATTCGATTGCTCTCGTTGGTGGCTCGGGGACCTGAAAAGCGGGCGGACCGTACCCCCGGCTTTCCACCCAAGGCTGGGACGACCAATCCACTGTCATCTGCTAAAACCAATCGCTCGGGAAGAGCCCGACTGACGGCCATGGCCTTGATCTTGGCGTTGCATAGAAATGTTCTGCCCGTTTCTCGAATCTCCTTCATTCGCGGCAAGGCATGGAGATCACAAACTTTCCATCGATTTCCCAGAAGACTTTGAAATTCGCGGGTTTTGCCACGGTTACGCGTCGCAATCCATAAAACGGGACGCTGAAGGGAGGTTCGACTTGGCATAGTGCTTTGCGTTTAATATCCCCTCTTGATCCATATGCCAACTCGCGCGCCCTATCCCTTTGCACAAATTGAGCCCTCCTGGCAGAAAGCGTGGGCTCAGGCGGATTGCTTTCGGGCAGCTCAACCGGGCGAAGCCGGATCGGAGAAGCCCAAAAAATACATCCTCGATATGTTTCCCTATCCGTCGGGTGCCGGCCTCCATGTCGGGCATCTCGAGGGTTATACCGCGACTGATATTATATCCCGTTACTGGCGAATGCGGGGCCACAATGTTCTGCATCCCATGGGATGGGACGCCTTCGGGCTTCCTGCGGAACAGCATGCCGTGCAGACCGGCACCCACCCTCGCC
>Ga0214917_10001923_pt1 | contig 26044 bp, 26 predicted proteins | sample LL_1208_BB_MetaG_FD_177983 | JGI IMG/M metagenome (GOLD analysis project Ga0214917, IMG submission 177983) | Freshwater microbial communities from Lake Lanier, Atlanta, Georgia, United States - LL_1208_BB | ecosystem: Environmental > Aquatic > Freshwater > Lake | place: USA: Georgia | collected...
GAGCCGGCTGTCGGATTTGAACCGACGACCAGCGGTTTACAAAACCGCTGCTCTACCACTGAGCTAAGCCGGCCTGAGACCTATCTTCCTCCCCTTCTCTCCAGGGGCAAGCGCTGACCTGCCCGGGGAAACTCCCCGTTCCTTAAGTTCTCGCGAATCGGTCGAAAAAGCCCTACAAAATCCCATGCCCAAAATCACCATCATCTTTTCCATTCTGTTTGCTTTGGTTGGAATCCTCGCCTTTTCCCTCACCGGAGCTGTCCATAAGACCGCCCTCATTCCCGCCTATTTCGGTATTATCCTCCTTGTCCTTGGCCTGCTTGGCCAAAAGGAAAACCTTCGGAAACATGTGATGCACGCTGCCCTGCTGGTGGTTCTTCTCGCCCTTTTCGGCACCGCCCGCTCCCTCCTCAAGCTCCCCTCCGCCTTGGACGGTACCGCCGAGCGTCCCTTCGCGATTTATGCCCAGGCGGTCACCGCCCTTCTTTCGATCACCTATCTGGCCTTGGGCATCCGCTCCTTTATTCAGGCCCGCCGCTCCCGCTCCGCCTAACCCCCTTCACCATCGCGGAAATTTTTTCCGCAAACCCCAGATCCTTCTTCACGAAGCCCGGCTTGAACCACGGGGTCAGGCCCAGCAGGTCGTGGGTCACCCGGATCTGACCCGTCGTTCCCTTCCCCGCCCCAATCCCGATCGTCGGCACCTGCAGCCCCCGGGTGATCTCCCCAGCCGCTTCCGCATCCACCAGCTCCAACACCACGGCACAAGCCCCCGACCTCTCCATCTCTTTCGCTTCCTGGATCAACTTTTTTACCTCCTCCGGCGTCTTCCCTTTCCGCTTGTAACCGCCCTCTTCCCTCACTTTTTGCGGCAACATTCCCAAATGCCCGATCCACGGAATCCGCGCCTTGCCTAACGCCTCCCACTGTCCCCGGCTCTCTTCACCCCCCTCCGGCTTCACCGCATCCGCCCCCGCCGCCAACAAGGCCTTGGAATTTTTCACACAAGCCTCCGGTGTCTCATAACTCCCCGCCGGCAAATCGGCCGAAATCATCGCCCGTTTTCGCCCCCGCGCCACCGCCGCCGTCGCACGAAGCATGTCCGCCATCGTCACCTCTGTTGTGTCCGGCATGCCCAAAACCACCATCCCCAGACTGTCCCCCACGTGAATCAGATCCACGCCAGCCTCATCCAGAATCCTCCCCAGTGGATAGTCATAGGCCGTCAGCGCCAACAGGGGTTGCCCCTTCGGCCACCGCCGCAGCATCTCGGGCGTTATCCGATCCGCCGGCACGACTCCCTCTCTTTCGAGCGTAACCACCCCGCTGTTTCCGCCACCGTCCCAGGCAGCCCAGGGACTTTCCGCTCCGGACAAATCTCCGCCAGCGGCTCCATCACAAACCTTCTCTGCCCCATCCGGGGATGAGGCAACCGCAGCCGGTTCGTCCGGATCGGTTGTCTATCCGCGTAAAGCAGGTCCAGATCCAACGCCCGCGGCTGGTTTCTCCCCCGCACCGTTTTCCGTCCCCGTGTCCGCTCATACCCCTGCAGCAGATCCAGCAAACCCGCCAACGAACCGCCCCAGAAAATCTCCGCGGCCTGATTCAAGAAAGCCGGACTCCCTGCCGGACAGTCCACCGCGGCAGTCTCATAAATCCCCGAAAACCTTGCCCCGGGATCCAGGCTCCGCAGCCAGCGACGACCCGCCGCCAACTCCTCGGTGCGCGTTCCCAAATTGGAGCCCAAACCAATCCCCACGCGCATCAGCTCAGGCCGAGCACGTCTGTCATCTCGTACATCTTGGCCGGCTTGCCCACCAACCACTTTGCCGCCCGCAGCGCCCCCCGCGCGAACACGTCCCGACTGCTGGCCCGGTGGCTCAACTCGATCCGCTCGCCTTCGCCCGCCAGCAGGACAGTGTGGTCCCCCACCACGTCACCGCCACGGACCGCGTGGACGCCAATCTCGTCCTCCGTCCGCTCACCCGGCTCGCCCGCCCGTCCGTGCCGTGCCACCACCTCGGGCTTGGTCCGGCGGGCCTCGGCCAGGATCTCCACCAGTCGCTTGGCCGTGCCGCTGGGGGCATCCTTCTTCAGCCGGTGGTGGATCTCGATCACTTCAGGATCGAACCCCTCCGGCAACGCCTTGGCAGCCTGGCCCGTGAGATAAAAGAGAAGATTCACACCCATGGAGAAGTTGGGCGAATGGATCAGCGGGATCTTGTGGGAAGCCGCCGTGATCAGGCCGCGCTCCGCTTCCGTGTGGCCGGTGGTGCCGATGACGCAGGCTGCCTTCGCCGCTTGGGCCGCCTTCAGCACCGCCTCGGTGGCTGAACGGTGACTGAAATCCACGACCGCCTGCGCCCCCGCCGTCACCTTGGCCAAGTCGTCGCCGAAATCACCTTCCCCGGTGATTTGGAAAGTTTTATCGGCCCGGGCGAGCTCCAGAATCGCCTTGCCCATCCGTCCCTTGGAACCGATCACCGCAATTTTGGTGGCCATCAGGATAGTCTCCCCCCGATCGCCCCTTAGTTCAACCCGGCCTGCTGCAGGGTCGCAAAGAGCTTCTTCCGGCTTGGTTCGCTGATCGGCACAAGCGGCAACCTCAACTCCTCAGCCAGCCACCCCTTGGCCGCCATCGCCGCCTTCACCGGACCCGGGTTGCTTTCGACAAATAAATCCCGGAACACCGCCGCAAACTTCCGGTCTAATTCCTCCGCCACCTTCCAGTCCTTCTTCAGGGCCGCGTCCACCAGGGCCTTCACCTCCCTGGGAATCAGGTTGGAAGCCACGCTCACGACACCGACCGCGCCGCGCTTCATAAACTCCACCGTCATCGCGTCATCTCCACTCAGGATTTCAAAATCGGACGAGACCACTGCCCGGATCGCATCCACCCGCTCGGCCTTGCCCCCCGCCTCCTTGATCGACCGGATGGCCGGACACTCCTGGGCCAGACGTCCCACCGTCTCGACGGTGATCTCCACCCCACACCGCCCTGGCACGCTGTAGAGCATGATGGGTAAATCCGTTTCCCGCGCGATCGCCCTGAAATGCTGGAACATCCCCTCGGGGCTCGGCTTGTTGTAGTAGGGAGCGACCAGCAATAGGGCATCTGCCTTCGCCTTTTGTGCCCCCGTGGAAAGTTCGATCGCCTCAGCCGTGCTGTTGGAACCCGTTCCGGCCACCACCTGAATCCGCTTGCGGGCGATCTGCACGGCCAGTTCGATCACCCGGGCGTGCTCCGCCATGTTCAGGGTCGGGGACTCCCCTGTCGTCCCCACCGGCACAATGCCTTCGATGCCGGCAGCAATCTGCCGTTCGATCAGGTCGGCGAATGCCTTGTCGTCCACCTTGCCATTCCGGAACGGGGTCACCAGCGCCGTGTACGTTCCCTTAAACATACCAAACCCCCTCAAAGACGATCCGCGCGGGTCCCTGCAGCACCACATGGCGTGCCCGGTCATTCACCCACTGAAAATGCACCCGCAAAACATCCCCTCCCCGGGTTTTCACATGGACCGGTGGCTTCACCTTCTTCTGCAGATACGCCAATATCGATGAGGCCACCACGCCGGTGCCGCAGGCCAGGGTCTCGCCCTCCACGCCCCGCTCATAGGTGCGCACCTCGATCCGGTTGCTTCGGCCCACCTCCACAAAGTTCACGTTCGTGCCGGCGGGGGCAAAGAAGTTGTGGAAGCGGATGGCGCGTCCGTTTTTCTCCACATCCACACTGTCCACCGAACGGACAAACTCCACCGCATGGGGCACGCCCGTGTGAATGCAGTCTAACTTGACCCGGCGTCCTGCGGCGGTGATCTCCTTGCCCAGCCGGGGCCAACCCGGATCCGACATCGAGACCTTCACCTCCTTGCCCAAAATTTCCAGCTGCACCGGCCCGGCCTTGGTCTCCACCCGCATGGACTTCCCCTTCCAGCCGGTCGCGGCCCGTACCAGCAGGGCAAAGCAACGGGCGCCGTTGCCGCACATCTCGGCCTCGCCCCCGTCGGAGTTGTAGTACCGCATCCGGAAATCCGCCCCGCGGCCGCGCGGCTTTTCCACCACCAGCACGCCGTCGGCCCCGGCCCCTCGTCGCCGATCACACCAGACGGCAATCCTCTCGCGGGTCAGGCCCAGCCCGCCCTTGCGGCCATCAAATCCCAGGAAGTCGTTCCCCGCGCCCTCCAGTTTCCAGAAGTGGATCTCCCGGCTCACGAGCGCCTCTCCCCCCGCCAAAGATCCTCCAGCCTCTCCCGGGCTCGGACCACCCGGGCGCGGTTTCCGGAAACCAGAATCTCCGCCGGGCGGGGACGGGTGTTGTAGTTGGAGGACATTGCAAAACCATAGGCCCCGGCGCTGAGGATGGCCAACCGGTCTCCGCGCTCCACCGGTGCTAGCGTCCGGTCGTGTCCGAACACATCCCCGGATTCGCAAACCGGTCCCACCACATCGGTGGCAATCGCCCCGGGCCGCGGCTTGCCAACCGGCTCGATCTGATGGAATGCCTCGTACAATGTCGGCCGGATCAGGTCGTTCATGCCTGCATCCACCACGGTGAAATGCTTCCGGCCGGTCTGCTTGCGGTAGAGCACCTCGGTGACCAACACCCCGGCGTTGCCCACAAGAAACCGCCCGGGCTCAAGCAGGATCTGCATGCGTAGCCCCCGAAGAAGCGAAACCAGCGAGGTCGCGTATTCATTCAGGGTCATGAATCGCTGGGCCTTCGGGGTCTTCCACCAGCCGTCCCGTCCGCTCGCCAGGGCGTCCTGGTAGACGATTCCCACCCCGCCCCCGATGTCGAAATACTCCAAGCCGTGCCGGTCACGCAACCGCTCCACCAGCGGAATCATCTTCCGGACCGCCGACCGGAACGGCGCCACCTGGGTGATCTGGGAGCCGATGTGCATCTGGATCCCGCGGAGTTGCAAACGCCGATCCCCCGAAGCCCGGCGGTAAATCGCCGCAACCTCCTCAAACGGGATGCCGAACTTGTTCGCGTATGTCCCCGTGGTGATTTTGGCATGCCCTCCGGCTGCCACATCAGGGTTGACCCGCACGGCCACCGGAGCCCGGCGTCCTTTTTTGCGCCCGGCCACGGCGGCGATCCCATGGAGTTCCTCCTCGCTCTCCACGTGAAAAGCCTTCACACCCTCCCGCAGCCCGGCCTCGATCTCATCCTCCGTCTTGCCCACCCCGGCAAAGACGCACTTACCCGGCTTGCCGCCCGCCTTGCGCACCCGCTCAAGCTCCCCGCCGCTGACCACATCAAAACCGCTCCCCGCCCGGGCCAACAGGCTCAGGATCGCCAGGTTACTGTTGGCCTTGACCGAGTAACAGACCAGCGGGTCCAGGGCGCGGAGCACCGCCCGCAAGCGGCGGTAATGATCCAGGATGGTCCCGGAGGAATACACATACAAAGGGGTGCCATGCCGGTCGGCCAGCGCCTCCAGGCTAACCCCCTCCACGTACATTTTTCCGCCCTTTCTCTGGATCCGATGCATCCAGCCAGAATAATGAAATTTCCCCCGTCTTCCATCCCCGATCTCCCATCTTCCATCTCCCCTTTACCCGCCCAAAAGCTACTTTAACCAAAATGAGCCACTGGCTGGTCAAACAAGAACCCTCCACCTACCCCTTCTCACGCTTTCTTCAGGAAAAGAAGGTGGTCTGGGACGGGGTCCGCAACTACCAGGCCCGTAATTTTCTTCGCCAAATGAAAAAAGGCGACCCGGTCCTTTATTACCATAGCGTCGACGAGCGGGCCGTGGTCGGAACCGCCAAAGTCTCCCGCCCCGCTTTTCCGGATCCCACCGCGCCCCAAGGCGAGGACTGGGCCTCCGTCGAGCTGACCGCGGATCGCCCCCTCCCAACTCCCGTGACCCTGGACCAACTCAAAGCCGATCCCCGCTTCCGCGATCTCCTCCTGCTTCGCCAGTCCCGCCTCTCCGTCATGCCGGTGCCCCCGGACCTTTTTCAGGCCATCCTAAGGCTCGGCAAATAATCAGCCCTTGGCGTAAACCTCCGCCCCCTTCCGGACAAACTCTTTCGACTTCTGCTCCATTCCCGCCCGCAGGGCCTCTTCCTCCTTTACTCCCTGCTCGGCCGCGTATTTCCGCACGTCCTCCGTGATCTTCATGGAACAGAACTGCGGTCCGCACATCGAGCAGAAGTGGGCGCTCTTGGCCCCCTCTTGCGGCAAGGTTTCGTCGTGGAAGGCCCGCGCCGTCACCGGGTCCAGTCCCAGGTTGAACTGATCCCGCCAACGGAATTCGAACCGCGCCTTGGAAAGGGCGTTGTCACGGTACTGCGCCGCCGGATGACCCTTGGCTAAATCGGCCGCGTGGGCGGCAATTTTGTAGGCGATCACGCCGGCCTTCACGTCGTCCCGGTTCGGCAGGCCCAGATGCTCCTTGGGAGTCACATAGCAGAGCATGGCACAGCCGTACCACCCGATCATCGCCGCCCCGATGGCCGACGTGATGTGATCGTATCCCGGGGCGATGTCCGTGGTCAGCGGGCCCAGGGTGTAGAAAGGCGCCTCGTGGCACCACTCCAGCTGCTTCTCCATGTTCTCCTGGATCAGGTGCATCGGCACGTGGCCGGGGCCTTCATTCATCACCTGCACGCCATGCTCCCAAGCCCGTTTTGTGAGATCGCCCTGTGCCTTGAGCTCGCCGAACTGCGCCTCGTCATTGGCATCCGCCAGGGAGCCCGGCCGCAGACCGTCCCCGATCGAGAAACTGATGTCGTATGCGGCCATGATCTCGCAGATCTCGTCCCAGTGGGTCCATAGGAAGTTTTCCCGGTGATGGGCCAGACACCATTTCGCCATGATGGATCCTCCCCGGCTGACGATCCCGGTCATCCGGCGGGCCGTCAACGGCACGAAGCGCAGCAGCACGCCCGCATGAATCGTGAAATAGTCGACGCCCTGCTCGGCCTGTTCGATCAAGGTGTCCCGGAACAGCTCCCAGGTGAGATCCTCCGCCTTGCCCCCCACCTTTTCCAACGCCTGGTAAATCGGCACCGTTCCGATCGGCACCGGGGAGTTTCGCAAAATCCACTCCCTCGTCCGGTGAATGTTTTTCCCCGTCGAAAGGTCCATCACCGTGTCCGCTCCCCAGCGGATCGCCCAGCGAAGCTTTTCCACCTCCTCCTCAATGGAGGAGGCCACGGCGCTGTTGCCGATATTGGCATTGATCTTCACGAGGAAATTCCGCCCGATGATCATCGGCTCCAGTTCCGGGTGGTTGATGTTGGCCGGGATGATCGCCCGGCCGCGCGCCACCTCGCTTCGGACGAATTCCGGGGTGATCTCCTTGGGGATGGCCGCCCCCCAGGCCTGGCCGGGATGCTGGAACCGGAGCTGGTCCCGCGGCCCCTTCGCCGTCATCTCCACCGCCTCACGGGCGGACTGCAGCTTCATGTTTTCCCGGATTGCCACAAACTCCATTTCCGGGGTGATGATCCCCTGACGGGCGTAGTGCAGCTGGGAAACGGGATGTTTCCTCGCCCTTCGGGGCTGTCTTTTCCCTCCGGGAAACTCTTCCTGCACCGTACCCGGGCCGTTCTTCAGGCCGTTGTCTTCGGGTCGAATCTGCCTGCCCGGGTAAATCTCGGTGTCACCACGCTCCTCAATCCATGCCGCCCGCGGGGCCGGCAGGCCGTGGCGCACATCCGCCGCGAAATCCGGATCACCCCACGGTCCGCTGGTATCATACACCCGCACCGGATCGTTTTCCTGCAGCCGGCCATCGGGCATCCGGGTCGGTTGGAGCTCAATCTCACGGAAAGGAACCCGCAGATCGGGCCGGGAGCCCGGCAGATACACCCGACTCATTCCCTCCATGGGATCCAGTTCCTCGACCTTGGTGACATTCGTTTTGGCAATCATGCTATTTTCTCCATCCCAAAACCGAATCATAGGAAGGGACAAGCGTTCGGCTTTCTCCCTCCGGCGGCATGATCCGCTTCAGGTTCAAGGGTCTCGGGACCTTGGTTCCCGACTCTCAGCCCGGCCGTCCGGACTCCCCTGCGAAGACTAACCCTAAAATGCCTTGGGGCCGGGTCAACTCCCGCTGTTACTGTTCTTCCAAAACCGTGGCCGGGACATACCCGCGCCGCTTGTCCATCGTCTCCACCTCGGCGTAATCACCCACCACCCGGCGCACAAATACCCGGTCGCCACGATGCAGGGTGGAGGAAGCAGGCGTCACCTGGTTCGGACCCGCCTCCTTCAATGGCACATCGGAGCGAACCATCGCCATGGAGGCATCCCGACTTCCCGTCCCTGCACAACCCGTCATCAGCAAACCAACCGCAATCACCATGATAATCGATCTCATGAAACCGAACTATGGGTTCCGGATGCCCAAGCGCAACTCCCGGTGTTTCTTCCTTTCCCAAGGGGTTCATTCTAACGTGGATCAAAGCCCCCAATGAAAGGCCGACTCCTCCTCGACGGCAAATCTTCCGCTCCCGCTAACATGGCGATCGACGAGGCCCTTCTTCGATTGGCGACCGCCCCGGTTCTCCGGATCTACGGCTGGGAGGAACCCTGTGTTTCTATCGGTTACTTTCAAAAATCTTCCATCGTGGCGACCGGCACCTCTCTGGTTCGCCGCTACACCGGCGGGGGCTTGGTGGAACACGGTCGGGACCTCACCTACACCTTGGTGTTGCCTGGGGATCATCCGCTGACCCTGGCTGGCACTCTTCCCTCCTACCAGACGATCCACGATGGGGTCGCCTCCGCCCTGCGGGCCGCAGGTATCGAATGCCGGTTAGCCACCGCCCAACCCGCCAAGGATCACCCCTCCTGCTTTCTTAAGCCTGTTCCCGCGGATGTTCTAAACCCGGCGGGAATCAAGCTGGCCGGCGCGGCCCAGCGCCGCACGAAACAGGGTTGCCTGCATCAGGGCAGCATCCTTCTTCCCGTGGCCCTGCCCCCCCGCTTGGCAGAACTCCTGCCCGAACATCTTGCCCTTGCTTTGCAGACTTCCTGGAAAACGGTTGAAAGAACACGACAGGAGGAGGAACTGGCAGAAAAACTCTTTCGCGACCGCTACTCCACCCGGGATTGGAACCTCTCCCGCTGAATCTTCCTAACCTCCAAAATTCCCTATTTTTAAATCCCGCCTCCCCGTAACCGTCCACCCTCACGTTAACGATAACCTGACCATCGAAGGTCTAGGCCACGGGCTTCTTTTTTCCTGCCCCCCAGATCAGTAGCGCGATCACCACCAGGACAAACCCGATTAAAATGAGGCTACCCCTCTCCACCCAAGCCTCGGCTGCTTTTTGGGCCGCTAGCGTACGCGCGAATTTCTCCCCCGCGACCGCGCTCAGCCAGATCCAGAACGGCGCGTAGACCAAGGCCCCCAGCGCATTGAGCCCGAGAAATTTACGGATCGGCATCCGGTGCCGTCCGGCAAAGAAAAAGACCCCGAAGCGGACCGCCGGAATGAAGCGCCCCAGGAAGACCGTTTTGGCACCGTGTCTTTCATAGAGGTGTTCGATCCGGTGTTGCCGTTTTTCGGAAAAGACCCAGGAACCCAGTCGCGTGCCCAGGAACCACTCCCCTCCCCGCCGCCCAAGAAAATAAACCCACATGTCTCCTGCCAAAATCCCCGCCAGACAGGCGAACACGGCCAAATGGTACTGGGAGTTTCCCCAGCCCACGGAAAGGCCGCTCGCCACCAACAGGGGTTCTTCCGGAAGGGGGACTCCCATCGCCGAAACAAAAAGAATACCGAACATCGCCCAATAGCGGTATTCCGCGACCGCCTGGATAAGGAAATCAATGTTCATAAAGGAGCTCTTGCGTAGGAGTGGTTTGCATTGTCCGCCCCCCTTTTTCCACTAGAAAAACCCTTTCCGCCGCCATGTATCTGAATATCGGCCTAGCTTCCAAAGCACTTTTCCACTCCTACCTCGGCGAGCCGTTCCGGCCCCGTCGCTGGTTGATCGTGAGCTTTTTCATCCTCCTGCTTTCCTGTTTCTGGATCGTGGTGGCGGTCGGCCGGTTTCTCGACCATATTTTTTTCCCGGCCTTCCGTCGGCAGGAAATCCGGAAACCGGTCTTCATCATCGCCCCACCCCGCAGCGGAACCACCTTCCTTCAGAAACTCCTCGCCCAGAACCGGGAGGCATTCGCCCCCGTGCTGATGTATCAGACGATTTTCCCCAGTATCTTCCTGCAAAAGATCATTCTCGGCATCGCCTCTCTCGGCCGGAATCAGGACAGCTTCCTGGGTCTGGTGGTGACTTGGATCGAGCGTCGTTTCTTTGGCGGCTGGGATAACATGCACAAAATGCGCCTGGCCCAGCCGGAGGAAGACGACGGTTTCTTTGTCTACACCTTTGTCACGGAGGCCATTTATCTGCTTTTCCCTTACGTGCGCCTGCTCTGGGGAGCGGGGTTTGCCGACGATCTCCCGGTCGTCCAGCGCCGCCGCGTGATGCGCTACTACCGTTCCTGCCTGCAGCGTCACCTTTACCTCCACGGGAAAAACAAAATTCTTCTCTCCAAGGCAACCCAGCTGTCGGGCTCCGTGCTAAGTCTGCGCGATGAGTTTCCTGACGCCCGGGTCATCAATATCCTCCGGAATCCGGCGGACTCCATCGCCTCCCATGTCAGTGTTTTCTATCCTGTCTGGCATTGGATCGAGCCCTCCCTCCCCAAAAAAAGCCAGGCCTCGCGGGAGTACGCCGAACTGGCCGCCGCCTGGTTTCGTCATTTGGAGGAAAAGGACACCCGTGCGGAACGCTCCCGCTATATGAGGATCCTGTACCGTGACCTGGTTTCCCAACCGGCCGAAACCGTCCGCTCCATCTACCGCCACTTCCGGATCCCTCTCAGTGCGCGGGCGTCCGCCAGAATCACCCGGGCGGGCAAAAAGTCCCTCAACTTCAAAAGCAACCACCGTTATTCCCTTCGCGAGTTCGGTCTTTCGGCCGACTGGCTCCGCCACGAGCTCGGCCCGATGATGAAAAGGCATGGCTTTAGCATCGCCTCGCGCCGCTGACCGCCCCATCAAGACCCCGCCACCGCCTAGGCTTTTCGGGGATCAAACCGCTGCGCGATCGGCATCCTTCTTCCCACTCCAAACGCCTTTGTGGTGACCTTGAGGCCCGGGGCGGCTTGCCGCCGCTTGTATTCGGATAGGTCGATCTTCCGCACAATCTCCTGGGCTACTTTCTTCGAAATCCCTTTTTTGGCCATCGCGCCGATCGATCCGTCGTTGACCACGTAGCTTTCCAAAATCCGGTCCAGCTCCTCGTAGGGCGGCAGACTGTCCTGATCGGTCTGGTTGGGGCGCAACTCCGCGCTAGGTGCCTTTTCGATCGAGGACTTGGGAATGATTTCCCGCTCCCGGTTCAACCAGCGTGCCACACGGTACACCATCGTCTTTGGCACATCGGCAATCACCGCGAGCGCCCCGCACATGTCGCCGTAAAGCGTGCAGTATCCCACCGCCAACTCGCTTTTGTTGCCGGTGGTCAGAAGCAGTCGCCCGGTATCGTTGGAAATCGCCATCAGAATCACACCCCGCAGGCGCGACTGCAGATTCTCCTCGGTCAGACCGCCATGACGGCTGCCGCGCGCGGGTGCGATCGAAGCCAACATCGACTGGAAGGAATTCTCAATAGGGATTCTCAGGTACCGGATCTTCAACCGCTTCGCCAGCGCCTCCGCATCCTTCACGCTGCCCTCGCTGGAAAAACGGCTCGGCATGGCCACGCCCAACACCTTGTCCGGTCCCACCGCTTCGGCGGCAATCACCGCGGTCAGCGCGCTGTCGATACCTCCGCTCAGCCCCAGCACCACCTCCGCAAAGCCGCACTTCTGCAAATAGTCCCGGGTGCCCAGGACGAGGGCACGGTAGATCTGCTCCTCCAGCGGGGCCCAATGGGGTTTTGATTCCTTCCCCGCCAGATCCACCACCCAGGACTGCTCTCCAAACGCCGCTCCCTGGGCCAGCACTCCTCCTTTTCTTCCAATGACCAAGCTCTGCCCGTCAAACACCAGTTCGTCGTTTCCACCCACGGCATTCACCTGCACCACCGGAATCCTGGTCCGCATCGCCACTTCCTTCAGAAGCCGGTAGCGGGTTTTCTCCTTGTCGATGCTCCAGGGCGAAGCCGAAAGATTCACCAGGAGATCGATTCCTTTCCTGGTCAGCTCGCGGACGGGATCCCGGCGATACCGCCGAACCGGCCAGACATCCTCGTCGTTCCAAATGTCCTCACAAAGGGTCACACCCACCCTTGTTTTGCCCAATCGGATCGGTTGGGACTCTCCCCCGGGTTCGAAGTATCGGTCCTCGTCAAAAACGTCATACGTCGGCAGGAGACCTTTACGTGCCACCACCCGGGGTTTTTTCTGCTGCACCCAAAAAGCAACGTTATGCAGGGGGCGACCGTCCTTGCCCCGGAACTTCTCTATACCCCCCAACAAAAGCGGCACTTTTCCAATATGGCCCGCCAGTTCTTTCAGCGCCCGATCATGTGCCTCAAGGAAATCCTCCCGGTTCAACAGATCGCGGGGCGGATAACCGCAAAGACCCAACTCCGGCACCAGAGCCAGCTCTGCCCCCTCCCCCACCACTTTTTCATAACCCTTGCGAATCCTGGCGCAATTGCCGGTAAAATCCCCCACGGTCAGGTTTAGCTGTAGAATCCCTATTTTCATAAACAGTTGGAATATAGAGGCTTGCCTGGATTGTTCCTTGGGCCGGGTTCCGTTGACATATCCGCCAAGATTTGTAGCCTTTCGACTTCATATATGCCAGTCCCCATCAGACAAGCATGGACCGTTGCTTCCTACGTTCTCGGGCAGAAATTGCGCGGAAACAAAAGATATCCGCTCGTCCTCATGCTCGAGCCCCTCTTCCGTTGCAACCTGGCCTGCGCCGGTTGCGGCAAAATCCAGTATCCGGATCACGTTCTCAACAAACGCCTCACCCCCGAGCAGTGCTGGGCGGCGGCGGACGAATGCGGTGCCCCCATGGTCTCCATTCCTGGCGGCGAGCCCCTCATCCATCCGGAGATCGATAAAATCGTCGAAGGCCTTGTGGCCCGGAAAAAATACATCTACCTCTGCACGAACGCCCTCTTGCTGAAGCGCAAGCTCGACCTGTTTAAGCCGACCCAATTCCTCACCTTCAGCGTCCACATGGACGGCCTCGAGCCCGAGCACGACGCCGCCGTCTGCCGCGACGGCACCTACCAGGTGGCGATCGAGGCCATCCGCGAGGCCGTGAAACGTGGGTTCCGCGTCACCACCAACACCACGCTCTTCGAGGGAGCCGATCCCGCTCGCGTCCGCCTTTTCTTCGACGAGATGATGAAACTCGGCGTCGAGGGCATGATGCTCTCCCCGGGATATAGTTACCAGAAGGCCCCGGATCAGGAACATTTCCTCGGCCGCGAGCGCACCAAAAAGCTCTTCAGCCAGATCCTCGCGGACCGCAAGCGCTCCTGGAAATTCAACCTTTCCCCCAACTTCCTCGAATTCCTGCAGGGCAATGTCGACTACGAGTGCACGCCCTGGGGCAATCCCACCTACAATATCTTCGGCTGGCAAAAGCCCTGCTACCTGCTTCAGGACGGGTACGTTCCCACCTTTAAACAGCTCATCGAGGAGACCCCCTGGGAAAATTACGGCCACAAGAGCGGGAACGAGAAATGCCGCGACTGCATGGTGCACTGCGGTTACGAGCCCAGCTCCGTTGACGACACCTTCGGCTCCGTCCCTGGTTTTGCCCGCACCGTCAAGGCCGCCATGGCCTACGGCACGTAGGCCTGTCCCCGCTTTTCTCCCATGCCCCAAGCTGACAAACACGCCCTGCCCACACACAAGCCGGGCTCCATCGAGGGCAGCGTGCTCGAGTGCACCGACGGCGCCTCCCGTCGGAACGCGCTCCAGACCGCGTTCGATTACCGTGGGGATGTGACCCTGGATCTACAGGACGGCTCCCACCTCCTCGGCTTTGTCTACCTTTACAACGAGGCCGGCGATCTGGTGCACCTCTTTGTGCCCCAAGGAAAGGACTCCACTCCCCAGACCATCCCCGCCAGCCGCGTCGCCCGCGTCCGCTTCACCGGTGAGGATACCGCCTTCGGAAAATCGTGGGACGACTGGACCACCAAGGCGGAAAAGGAGCGGAAAAAAGAAGCCGAGCGCCTCGCCAAAGAAGCGATCGCCCGCGGCGAACTCTGATCGGAACGCCCGTGCGCCGGGCCATCGAATGGACGGAAAAGGCGGGTGACGGCGAACCCCCCGTCATCTATCGCGTCTCCCTCTTTGCCGGTAAAGTTTCCTGGCAACGCAAGCTCAAGGGCGCCGAGGAGTGGGAGACCCCGAAAATCCTTCCAGAGGCGGCCTGGAACTCTTTGCTGGAGGAAATGGAGAAGCGTTACCACCGCCGCCGCGCCCGCCACGAGGACCTCCTCCTCGTCCGTTCAGTCGCCGCCCAATCTCCTAAACTACCCTAGGCCGCTTAAATTTTTCCGATTTTTACTTTCGAATCTCCGTTCACACTCACGTATTCTTTTACAAACACCCCCTCTTTCCTCTTCCAGTCTGGAACGAACAGCCTTGCCTCTCCTCCCTTTTTAGCTTACCATCTTGATCTTATGCCAACCCTCGCCGTCATTCGGACAGGTGGAAAGCAGTACAAGGTTCGCGAAGGCGATACCCTTGTGGTGGAACGCCTTGCAGGCGAGCCCGGTTCCTCCACCGAGATTTCCGACGTCCTCCTTTTTGCCCAGGATTCCAAGGTCCAGGTTGGCAAGCCCACCATTTCCGGAGCCAAGGTCGTGGCCGAAGTGTTGGCCCAAGATCGCGCCCCCAAGGTCATCGCTTACAAATATCGCCGCCGGGAAGGTTATCATCGCAAGGTGGGGCACCGTCAGGCCCGCACCCGCATCAAAATCAAGGCCATTCAGGGTGGCCGCTAAAGCAGGAGACCGTCATGGCACATAAAAAAGGTCAGGGATCCACACGGAACGGCCGTGACAGTCACAGCCAGCGTCTCGGCGTCAAACGGTATGGCGGGCAGCTTGTTCTCGCCGGCTCCATTCTCATCCGCCAGCGCGGCACCAAGTTCCACGCCGGCAGCAACGTCGGTATGGGGCGCGACCATACGCTCTTTGCGCTTTCCGACGGCCATGTCCGCTTTGATCGCGGCAACCGGCGCATCCACGTCGATCCCACGCCCGCCGCGGCCTCCTAGGCCCGGCCCCGCGCGGTGCCGTCCGCGCCACCCGTGAGCCGCCCCGGCGATCTCCTCCGCATCCGCGGCGCCTGCCAGCACAATCTCGCCGGCCTCGATCTCGACATCCCCAAACACCGCCTCGTTGTCCTCACCGGCCCTTCCGGCTCTGGCAAGTCGTCCCTCGCTTTCGACACCATCTACGCCGAGGGCCAGCGGCGGTACCTCGAAAGCCTCTCCGCCCACGCCCGCCTCCACCTTGAGCGGCTGCCCGCCCCGGCTGTCGACTCCATCGAGGGTCTCTCCCCCACCCTCGCGGTCGAACAGCGCCACTCCGGAGGTAGCGGCCGCTCCACCCTCGCCACCTCCACGGAAATCCACGATCACCTGCGCGTGCTTTTTGCCACCAACGGCACGCCCCACGATCCCAAAACCGGCCGGCCGTTGCTCGCCTCCTCCCCCTCCCAGATTGTGGATCGCCTTCTGCGGGAATTCTCGGGCGGCTTCGTCATCCTCCTTGCCCCCCTTCCGGCGGCCGACCCCGCCCGTCTGAAAAAAGAGGGCTTTCTCCGCGCCCGGCGCAAAGGCAAGTGGATGGATCTGGGGAGCGCTTCCGGGGAAGAGGATGGCTTGGAACTGGTGATTGACCGGCTCCAGATCCTGGACTCACACCGCGCCCGTTTGGCAGATTCCGTGGAACTGGGCCTCCGGTTGGGACAGGGGCGACTGGTTGTGGCCTTTGCCACGCCGGACTTTTCCCCGGCATCCGGAAATCCCGACCTGACCCTTAGCTCGGAACCGGAGGATCCGGTAACGGGTTACCGGGCTCCACGCCTCACCCCCCGCCACTTTTCTTTCAACAGTCCCGAGGGTGCCTGCCCGGAGTGCTCCGGGCTTGGCATCCGGTTGTCCCCCGATCCGGCCAAAGTCATTCCCAAACACGACCTCACCCTCGATCAGGGTGCCATCGCACCATGGAACCGCGCCCACCCGCGGATCCGCTCCTACTACCGCAACCTTGCCCGGGATCTGGCAAGGCACCTTAAGGTGGATCCGGCAACTCCCTGGTCCAAGTGGCCCCAGGGAGCCCGTGAATTCATTCTCCATGGGTCCCAAGGAAAAGCTTTCCCCCTTGAAAACACCCGGCCCGGGCGGTTGGTGCGCGAAAAAAAACCTTTTGAGGGTGTCCTGCCCGAACTCAACCGACAAATGAGGGAAGCCACCGGCGAAGCCGCCCGCAATCGCCTCCGCCGTTTTTTTTCTCCCGGAACCTGTCCCAGCTGCCGTGGCCGCCGCCTTCATCCTGACGCACTGCTCGTGACTCTTGGCGGACCTCCCGGCCAGGGCCACGACATCGCCTCCCTTTGCCAGATCCCCGTTTCCGGCGTGCGGCAATTTCTCGAAAACCTGCCCCCCCCATCCGGGCCCCTCGTCCATGCCTTCGATCCCCTGCGCCAAGCCGTCATCCACCGCCTCACCTTTTTGGAAAAGCTGGGGTTGGGCTACCTCACCTTGGACCGTGCCATGGATACCCTCTCGGGCGGCGAAGCCCGTCGCGCCCGCTTGGCCAGCCAGCTGGGAGGAGGGCTCACCGGGGTGCTGTACGTCCTGGACGAGCCCAGCATCGGCCTACACCCCTCGGATCACTCCCGTCTGCTCGACGTTCTTTGCGCCCTGCGCGACCTCGGCAACTCTCTCCTGGTTGTCGAACACGATGAGGAAACTCTCCGCCGTGCCGATCACCTGATTGAACTGGGACCCGGGGCCGGCGCCGAGGGCGGGAAACTGGTCGCCCAAGGCAGCCCGAAGGAAATCGCCGCCGATCAGAATTCCCTGTCCGGAGCCTTTCTTTCCGGACGGAGGAAAATCTCGTTTCCGGCGCGACGACCTGCGCCAATCGGCCGGTTGGCGCTGTTGGGGGCGTCCGCCCACAACCTCAAGGGCGTGGATCTGGAAATTCCCCTTGGGTCCTTCACCTGCGTCACCGGGGTAAGTGGCTCGGGAAAAAGCACCCTGATTTTCGACACCCTGGCTCCGGCGCTTTTGCGGAAACTGCAGGGTCCCTCGGCCGCCCCGGAACCCGGTTCTTTTGGCTCTCTAACCGGGACGGAAACCATTAGTCGGGCCCTCGTGATCGATCAAACTCCCCTCGCCCGCCTTTCCCGCTCCAATCCTCTCACCATTCTCGGGGTCTTTGATGAACTGCGAAAACTTTTTTCCGCCCTGCCGGCTTCCCGGGCCCGCGGATTCGGACCCTCTCGCTTTAGTTTTAACATCCGGGGAGGACGGTGCGAAACCTGCGGAGGTCATGGCGAGATCACCGTCCAGTTGCAACTCCTGCCGGAAGCGGTGGCCCCCTGCCCGACCTGTGGCGGCCGGCGCTACAACCGCGAAACCCTCGCCGTCACCTATCGCGGCCATTCGATTGCCGATGTCCTCGACCTCTCGGTGGATCGGGCCCTCCAGCTTTTCCGCGCCATCCCTCCCCTCGCCTCCGCCCTGGAGGCCCTGCAAAAAGTTGGCCTCGGCTACCTCCCGATCGGCCAACCGGCGGACCGCCTTTCCGGCGGCGAAGCCCAGCGGGTCCGTCTGGCCACGGCACTGGCTTCCCGCACCCGCGGGCCTTCCTTCTATCTTCTGGATGAACCCACCACCGGCCTTCATTTGGCGGAGGTGGAAAAATTGCTCTCAGTTTTCTTCACCTTGTGCGAATCCGGTCATACCCTCGTGGTCGTTGAGCACCATCCCGATGTCATCCGCCACGCTGACCATATCATCGACCTTGGCCCGGGCGGGGGCGAAGCCGGCGGTCGCATCGTGGCCCAAGGCACGCCGGCGGAACTGTCCCGTTGCCAGGAAAGCGCCACTGGCCGAATCCTTCGGGACCTCCTGAAATGAAATCCCTTCAATTCAGCCTTATCCTCATCCTGATCCTCGCCTCTTTGCCCAGACTTCACGCCGGCGAGCTACCGAAAGACCTCCGCGTGGCCGAGGAAATGATCCGGGATGGCTTGTCCCGCGACGCTGTGGCCCGCATCCGCGGTTGGCTCCAAAAAAACAGCTCCTCGCCCCAACCGGAAGCCCAGGTTTTGCTTTCCGAGGCCCTCTTGGCCGACAGTCGTCCTACCGAGGCGTTGGCCGCCCTCCCGAAAAATCCCCCTGCTGATCTCGCGAATCGGGTTCTGTTGGTTCGGGCTTCGGCCCTCAACGAAGCCCGAAGGTGGAAGGAGGCCTTGGCCGACTGGAAACGGCTGGATCCCTCCTCTCTTCCCGAAGCCCAGGCCAGCCAAGCGCGGCTAGGCCTCGCTTCTGCCCTCCTCAATGAAGACCAACGGCAAGAGGGACAAAAAGAGCTGCGCCGAATTCTCGAAAAGGCGGACCCCGCCACGACAGAAACGGCGCGGATCCTGCTGGTTAAAACCCTGCTCGCCGAAGGACAGCTGGATGAGGCGGAAAAGGAGTTGGCCAAAACCAAGGAGGATGCACCGCCTTCCGCCAAGACCGAAACTCGCTACTGGAAGGCGGAGATCACCGCCGCCCGGGGTAAAAGCGAGGAAGCCCGCGCCCTTTTCCAGCAGTTGGTCGAGGAAGCCGACGGGGCCGGGCGGGATCTGTTGGCTCGGGCATGGATCGCGATTGGGCGGATTGACCGGGCACGCGACAAGCCCGCCGATGCCGCCACCGCCCTGGAAAAGGCCCTGGATCGCGGCGGCGACCCGGAAACCTACCTGGCTGCCGCCCGGGAATATCTGTCGGCCGCCCAAGCCTCCCAATCCCTGCCTACCGCCGCTCTGCGCTTGCGCGATTCCGTCCGGGAAAGGGAGAACGATGATGACAAGCGCGGCCGTTTTGCCCCGGCTCTCCTGTTGCTCGGCGCGGCAACGCTGGAGGCAGGCAACGCCGAGGCCGCGTCCGCCGACCTCGATAACTTGATAAAAAACTACCCTTCCTCGCCCGCGGTTCCCGCTGCCCAGGTCATTCTGGCCGAAGCTTTGGCCAAGCAGGGTCAGGAGTCCGCCGCGCGCGAACAATTGCGAAGTGTGCTCAAAAAATCGGATCTTTCCGGGGAAATCGCCTACCAGGCCCATTTCTCCCTGGGGGATCTTCTTCTGAAGGAAGGAAAGCCATTTGAATCTGCCACGGCCTTTGAGGCCGCATTAAAAACAGCTGCCACCCCGAAAGAGAGTGAGGAGGCCCTTTATAATGCCACCCTCGCCACGGCCCGGATTCCGGATCCGGTCGGCTTTGCCCGGCTGGAAAAGACATTTTCCGAAAAGTTTCCCCAAAGCGACCGCCGGGCCGCCCTAGCCCTGGAGCGGGGTCGGATGCTGGAATCAAAGGGTGACTCCGCCGCCAGTCGCACCGCCTTGAAAGAGGTGGCTCAATTACCCGGCTCCGGCTCGTTCCAGGCCGAGGCGGTTTTGCGGCGCGCCAACTCCCTGCTCCGTGCCGGCAACTATGCTGAAGCTGCCACCGCCTTTGCGGAGTTTGAAAAATCCTTCCCCGACTCTCCATTGCTCCCCCAGGCCCTGGCCTCCGGGATTGAGGCCCGCCTTCGTGCCCGGGAACTGACCGGCACCCAGGCGCGGGCCGAATTCGCCAAGATTCTCAGCCGCTTCCCCGACAGCACCCTCGCGCCGGCCCTTTCCTTTCAGATCGCCCAAACCCACTATGAGGAAAAGAACCACGGCGAGGCCCTCACCGCTTTCCGGGAAATGGCCAAAAAGTTTTCCAAGGACCCCCTCGCGGACAACGCCCTGTACTATGCCGGCCTCAGTGCCCTCGCTTTGGGGAATCCGGAAGAAGCCACCAAACTCTTCCGCTCCTTGACGGAAAATTCTCCGCTGCGCACGGATGCACGTTTGGCCGAAATTGATGCCTGCCGTGCCGCCGGCTCCTATGCGGATGGACTGCAGATTGCCAATTCTCTGCTGGCCAACCGGACGCCCGAGCAACGGGCCTGGGTGGAGATCAGCAAGCGGCGCCTGGCCTGTGAATTCGCCCTCGGGGGTACCGACAAGGCCAGCCTGGAAAGATCGGTCACCACCGCGGAGGGAATTCTCAAAAGCCCCGCTGCGGATGCTTCCGATAAAAACGAGGCGGGCTTCATCAGGGGTCGGGCATTGGAACAACTCGGACGGGAGGACGACTCGTTGCAGGCCTATTTGGACGTGCTCTACGGGCGGATCGGAGCCCCCACTGGGGCCCCCTCCCAGCCGGAATATCTTTGGTTTGCACGGGCTGGGGCCGAAGCCGCCAAAATCCAGGAAAAGCGGGGCGACTTTAAGGGAGCCCTCGCAATCTACCGTATTCTGGAAAACGCCGGGGGCCCCAATCAGGCCGCTTTCGCCCGCAAGATCGACGACCTCCGGAACCGGCACTTCCTCTGGTCCGAACAATAACTTGCTCCGCTTTTCCCGGTCTTTCACCTCCCGTTTGCCCTCCCCCTGCCCGAACCGCCCTCGGCGCTCGGTTGACATCTCTCTCCCAAACAATAACTTCTGCATCTTATCGTGATCTATTTTCCAGTCCTAAACCCATGAAACCCAAGCACTCTCATCGCCCGGAAAATCCGGGGGCGACCCCAACGGGGGAACCCAAGATCATCCTCCCGGACGGGCAACCGGCCCCGGCGGATTCTCACGCCTCAACTCCATCCAAAACCGATCCAACAGCGGAAATCGCCTCCCTCAAGGATCAACTCCTCCGGGTGCGTGCTGATTTTGAAAACTCGCGCAAACGGTTGATCCGGGAAAAGGAGGAGTCCCTGAAATACGCCAATCAGGCGATCCTTTCGGACTTCCTTCCCCTCCTCGATCACTTGGAACTGGGCCTGCAGGCCGCCGCCTCCGCGAAGGACGTCGCCTCGGTCATCTCCGGCCTCAAGCTCATCCAGAGTCAGTTCGAACGTTTTCTCACCGATCACGGAGTCACACTCATCGACGCGGTCGGCCAGCCGTTTGATCCCCATCTCCACGAGGCGCTTGGCCAGGAACCCGCCCCAGGAAAACCGGAGGGCACCGTTCTCCACCAGCGGCGGCGTGGTTTCAAACTGGGCGACCGACTTCTCCGCCCGGCCAGCGTGGTCACCGTCGGCCCGGCCCAACCCGGCTCTCCGGCCGCCTGATCCGTGGCTGCCAAAAAGGATTACTACGAGGTCCTCGGGGTTGCCCGCAGCACCACGGCCGAGGAGATCAAAAAAGCCTACCGGAAACTCGCCCTCCAGCATCACCCCGACAAGCACAAGGGCGATAAAAAGGCGGAGGAAAAGTTCAAGGAAATCGGCGAGGCCTACGAGGTTCTTTCCGATCCCCAAAAGCGCGAAGCGTACGACCGGTTCGGCCACCAGGCCTTCGCCCCAGGAGGGGGCGTGCCCGGGGGTGGATTTCACGACCCCTTCGAACTCTTCCGCGAGGTCTTCGGTTCCAGTGGCATGGGCGGCACGATCTTCGGGGATATTTTCGAGGATGCGTTTGGCGGCGGAGGCGGACGGGGACGTCGCCGGGGCTCCCGATCCAATCAGGGAGCCGACCTCCGTTACGACCTGGAGCTCGATTTCCTGGAAGCCGTCCAAGGCTGCGAAAAAGAGATCGTTATTCGCCGTCCTTCCCCTTGCTCTCATTGCGATGGCACTGGTGCCGCTTCCGGCTCCAAGGTTGTCACCTGCACCACCTGCCGCGGCCAGGGCCAGGTCGCCGTCAACCGTGGTTTCTTTTCCATCGCCCAGCCTTGCCCCAAATGCGGGGGCACCGGCCAAACCATCCAGCATCCTTGTAAACACTGCCACGGGGAGGGCCGGGCCGAGGAGAACGCCCGCATTAAATTAAAAATCCCTCCGGGAGTCGACACCGGTGCCCGGCTCCGCTCCTCCGGCCAGGGTGAGGCCGGTAGCCGCGGGGGTGCCGCCGGCGATCTTTACGTGGTTCTTTCCGTGCGTTCCCACCCCGTCTTTGAACGCCAGGAAGACAACCTTTTCTGCGAGGTTCCTGTTTCCTTTGCCCAACTCACCCTTGGGGGAGAGATCAGCGTCCCCAGTCTCGATGGCGAGCTGAATCTCAAAATTCCCGCCGGGACCGCCTCGGACAAGGTCTTCCGCCTCCGGGATCAAGGCGTCCCCTCTCTTTCCGGGCGCGGCCGGGGCGATCTGCATGTCCGCGTCCGCGTCGAAATTCCCAAACACCTCAACGCCGCCCAGAAACAGGCTCTCGAGCAGTTCTCCAGGCTTTGCGACGACTCCACCCACCCGGAGCGACACTCGTTCCTCGAAAAAGCCCGTAAAATTTTCAAGAGCTGAACCGTGCCGGGCCACCGCTTTTACCAACCGGATCTGGCTACCGGTCATCTCTCCCCCGAGGAGTCGCACCATGCCATCCATGTCCTCCGTCTTCGCTCCGGGGACTCCGCCGCTCTTTTTGACGGGCGCGGCACCGAGGCCCGCGTCCGCCTCACCTCCACCGATCCGGAGCGCGTCTCCTTTGAAACCCTCTCCACCGCCAAAGCTCCACGCCCCGCCTGCCGGATCCGATTCGGCCAGGCTCTGATCAAACCGGCCGGCATGGAGTTGCTTCTCCAGAAACTGACCGAACTCGGAGTCTCGGAAATTTGGCCGATCGCTTCGGAACGCTCCGTGTTCAAGCCGGAGGGGGAAAAGAGAATTTCCGCCCGCTGGAAGGCGATCGCCCTGGCCGCCTGCAAACAGTCCGGCCAAAACTGGCTCCCAAATATCCCCGAGGCTGCCCCGCTCGATACCTTCCTCTTTGCCCCGGATCCCGCCCCGCCGAGCGCCCGCATCATCGGCTCCCTCCAGCCGGAAGCGCGCCCCCTTTCCACCTTGGTGGCCGAGGCAAAAAAACAAGGCGGGGTTTCCGCTGTGGATGTCCTGGTCGGACCGGAGGGTGACTTCAGTCCGGCCGAGATCGGTCGGGCCCGCGCCGCTGGCTTTCGCCCCGCCTCCCTCGGACCGCTGGTGCTTCGCTCGGAAACCGCCTCCATCTTTGTCGCCTCCGCCCTTCACTACGAATTAAACCTCCCCCATTGAAGCCGCTGCTTGTCTGCACCGATTTCGACGGTACTTTGACCGACGAGGATCCTTCCGCTCCCCTCGCCCCGGGCTTTTTTCAATGGCTGCAAGCGGCCCGCCAAAAAGGCGAGGTCGCCTGGGTGGTTGCCACCGGTCGTTCCTGGGAAGGGCTGCGAGAAGCCCTACTTCACCATCAAGCTCCCCTGTTCCCGGAGTGGATCGTCACCGTGGAGAGGGAAATTCACCGGGTGCAGGAACGGGAAGCCCACCCGTTGGAACAATGGAATAAAACCTGCACCGAAGTTCATGAATCCCTCTTCGGGCGGCATGGGGCGATTTTGGAGAGGATCGAGCGGGAAGTGGGTAGTCACGAGGATGTCACGGTGATTCCTGATGTGGGCGCCATCGGCCTGGTGGTGGATTCCCCCACCGGCATTGCCCATGCGGAAAAGATGGTGAAGGAGATCCTCAAGGACCGGCCGGAAATCATCACCATCCGGAATGGTCCGTATTTCCGCTTTGCCCATGCCGATTATCACAAGGGCTCCTGCCTGAGCCACGTGCAGACCCTGCTGGACCTGGGGGCCGCTTCCACCTTTGTTGCCGGCGACAACCTCAACGACCTGTCCATGCTCCAGCGCAGCTGTGGCCATTACCTCGCCTGCCCCGCCAACTCCCACGAAGAGGTCCTCCGGCAGGTCAAAAAGGAGGGTGGTTATCTTGCCAAGGAATCCGGCGGCGCCGGCATCGCCGAGGCCCTGAATCATTTCTTCCCTTCTAAATAGGTTTTGATCCAGGACCCCTCCTATCTTCTATCGACCAATCATCCCCATCTCCGATCTGCCATCCTCCATCTACCAACTTCCAATCCTTCGATTGGACCTATAAAGTTTGAAGTCATGCCCCGCCGGACCGACATAAAATCGATTCTTATCATCGGTTCCGGCCCCATTGTCATCGGCCAAGCCTGCGAATTCGACTACTCCGGCGTCCAGGCCTGCAAGGCCCTCCGGGAGGAGGGCTACCGGGTCATTCTGGTCAATAGCAACCCGGCCACCATTATGACCGATCCCGAGTTTGCCGATCGCACCTACATCGAGCCGATCACCCCGGAGGTCGTCGAACACATTCTCGCCAAGGAAAAGCCGGACGCCCTCCTGCCCACCCTCGGCGGCCAGACCGCCCTGAACACCGCCATGGCCTTGCACGAGTCCGGGGCCCTCTCCCGCCACAACGTCAAATTGATCGGCGCCCAGGTTGAGGCCATCCGCAAAGGCGAAGATCGTCAGCTCTTCAAGGACTGCATGGAAAAAATCGGTCTCGAATGTGCCCGCTCGGTCACGGCCCACACCATGGAAGAAGCCCGGGTCGCCATGGCCAAGATTGGCACCTTCCCGCTCATCATTCGTCCCGCCTTTACCCTTGGCGGCACCGGCGGCGGCATTGCTTATAACCGGGAGGAGTTCGAGGCCATTGCCGCCAAAGGACTCGACGCCTCTCCCACCTCGGAAATTCTCGTGGAGGAGTCCCTCCTCGGCTGGAAAGAGTACGAGATGGAGGTCATGCGGGATCGGGCCGACAACTGCGTCATCATCTGCTCCATTGAGAACTTCGACCCGATGGGGGTCCACACCGGGGACAGTATCACCGTCGCTCCCGCCCAGACGCTCACCGACCGGGAATACCAGCGGATGCGGGATGCCTCCTTCGCCGTGATTCGCGAGATCGGCGTGGAGACGGGCGGTTCCAACATCCAGTTCGCCGTCTGCCCCCGCACCGGTCGAATGGTGGTCATTGAGATGAATCCCCGCGTCTCCCGCTCTTCCGCCCTCGCCTCCAAGGCCACCGGTTTCCCCATCGCCAAGATCGCCGCCAAGCTGGCCGTCGGTTATACCCTGGACGAACTCAAGAACGACATCACCCGGGAGACTCCCGCCTCCTTCGAGCCCACCCTGGATTACGTTGTCACCAAGATCCCCCGTTTCACCTTTGAGAAATTCCCGGGAGCTCAACCCGTTCTCACCACCTCCATGAAAAGCGTCGGCGAGGCCATGGGGATTGGTCGTACTTTCCGGGAATCCTTCATGAAGGCGCTCCGCTCCCTTGACCTGAAGGGCCTGGAAGGCCGTCTCGACCTTGGCTCCCGCACGCCTCCCGTCCCGGAAGACCATTTGACCAACCAGCTCCGCACTCCGCACCCCTCCCGCCTCTGGTATCTCAGCCACGCCTTCAACCTCAACTGGACGGTCGAGCGGATCCATGAGATTACCGCCATCGATCCTTGGTTTTTGGACAACCTCCGCGAGATCACCGAGATCGCCCGCCGGATCGAAAAGGAATCCTGGTTGGGCAACCCCGCTGCCCTCCCCCTTCTCCGCGAGGCCCGGTTAGCCGGGCTTTCTGATCTCGACCTCGCCCGCCTGCTTCCAGGCCCGGACACTGAACTGGCCGTCCGTGCCCGCGCTGTCCGCGCCTGGCGGGAAAAGCAGAAGCTTCTCCCCACCTACCGTCTCGTGGACACCTGCGCCGCGGAGTTCGAGGCCTACACGCCCTACTACTACTCAACTTACGATGCCGACGACGACGAATCGCGTCCCACCCAGAAGCCGAAAATTATCATCCTGGGTGGCGGCCCCAACCGGATCGGCCAAGGCATCGAGTTCGACTACTGCTGTGTGCACGCCAGTTTCGCCCTCCGCGAGGACGGCTTTGAGACCATTATGGTCAACTCCAACCCTGAGACCGTCTCCACGGATTACGACACGTCGGACAAACTTTACTTCGAACCCCTCACCGCCGAGGACGT
>Ga0214917_10001924_pt1 | contig 26039 bp, 26 predicted proteins | sample LL_1208_BB_MetaG_FD_177983 | JGI IMG/M metagenome (GOLD analysis project Ga0214917, IMG submission 177983) | Freshwater microbial communities from Lake Lanier, Atlanta, Georgia, United States - LL_1208_BB | ecosystem: Environmental > Aquatic > Freshwater > Lake | place: USA: Georgia | collected...
GCGTGCCGCGCTGGCATGAACTGGTGAGGGAGATGGACGGAGAACAGTTCGATTCCGCTCCGTAGTCTGAACAAATGTCCTTGCTTTTGGATGAAATGGCACTGTTTCCGCTATTTGTCCCTGAAGGCGGAACACGGAACTGAACCCGCGTCCGCTTTCTGAACAAGAGTTCGTCCGGAAGAACGCAGTCCCTGCTTTGAATCATTTGGCCGTTTCGGGAGACATCGGTCGGGCCAGGTGGACAGGCTAGCTCGCGGCGTTCGCTGCCTACTGGCGGCCAGAAGGCCTCGAAATCACAGGAAAGCCTTGCTTTCTCCCCCTTACGAAGCGTGTGAATGTGTCACTTCAACGCACAGTAGTGGCAGCATGGCAAAAAAGATAGAAATCAACATGATTTCATACGATGTCATGAGCAATTCATCCGCCACTGCGATACGCTACCCCCATGGAAACCATGATCCCCGCCTTCCTGCGCCGCCAGCGCAATCAGCGTCGTCTGACGCTGGAGAACCTGTCCGCCAAGGTGGGCATGTCGCCGCAGCATTTGTCGGAGATTGAAAGCGGCAAGCGCGATCCGCGTTTGTCGTCCATCGAGCGCATGGCGGAGGCGATGGGGATGACCGTCCTGATCGTGCCGGAGGCCATGGCGCCTGAGCTGCGCCGGTACATCGCCCACAACGGCCGCTCCTACACCACAAAACCTTTCACCACGCAGCCGTTCACCGGCCAGCCCAGCACCCCAGCAAACAAGGCCACCGCCACGCTTGAACCCACCGGACCCGACCATGCCCCGCAAAAAGCCTGAACCCGATCAACCAAAGTCCTCGCTCACCTTCACCATCGAAACCTTCGATGACCCCGAAACAGGCGAGCCCACCCAGTACGGTCGTTTCAGCCGCAACTGGCAAGATGAAGAAGCCCTGGACGTGCTGATCGACCAACTCGAAGCCGGCCGCGTCACCCACAAGCAGGCCCTGATGCAGGCGCGTAAGCTGGAAGCCACCACCCCGGACAACCTGGAAATTCAGAACTTCATTGCCAACCGGCTGTGGGCGCTGGGTTTGCAGGATGAAGCGGCCGAGGTGTATGAACGGGCTTTTCGCCGGGCGCAGGCGCACATCCCCAAGGGCTACACCGGGCAGATCATCTGGAGTGAAGTGGACAACCGCTCCTTCCTGCGCCTGGCTCATGGCACTTTGCTGGGTTTGATGCACCGGCGCGATGGCAAAGCCGCCTTGGCACTGGCCCAGCAGATGCTGGCCTGGTGCCCCATGGACAACATTGGCGTGCGGTTTTTGTTGGGTGATATCGCCCTTCTCAAGGGCGACCACAACGCCGCCTTGCAGGAGTACCTGAAAGGCGCGCCCAATTCACCGGCGCACTGGTACCAGGCGGCGCTGATTGCGTTTCGGCAGGGGGACTATGTGGCAGCCTGCACCTACCTGCGACGGGGCATCGCCGCCAACCCCTACATCGCGGAAGGCCTGACCGGGCGCACAGTGCTGACGGAGCACCTGCACTGGCACGCCAGCAACGTGCACGGCCCGGAGTGGGCTGTCGCCTACCTGGAATCTGCCGCCCGCGACTGGACGGCAGAGGAAATCGACTTTGTGGACTGGGTGTTCAACGCCTCCCCCGTGCTCAAGGAGCGGTCCGCATGGATGGCGCTGAATGAGGGGCTGACCTATGCGATTGACTCTGAGCAACGCGCTCCGTATGTGCAGAAGTCAATTGAGTTCGTCGACCGGATCACCGACACCCTGTCCAAGAAGATGGTGCGCAAGGTCAAGAATCGTTGGGGTAATGAGATGTGGCCGTGGGATCGGGCCTCAATTCGCTGAGTGCAGTTTTTCTGGTTCGGCCTTATCTTCTTCGATAACCGATGAAATCGCTTCAATGTACTTCTTGATGACGACCTGCTCGTCGAACTCGCGTTCAACCTTTTCTCTTCCACGCAGCCCCATTGCTTCTCGCTGAGCATGAGGCATAACAATCATTCGCGCCATCTTGTCCGCTAAGTCTGATGCATCCTTGGGCCGACAGAGAAATCCATTTACTCCGTCATCTACCACTTCACGGCACCCAACAGCGTTCGTAGTGACGATTGGGCGGGCCATGGCGGCGGCTTCGAGCAATGTTCTTGGAGTCCCCTCACGGTACGACGGCAAAACCACGCAATCAGCCAGAGCAATTTCTTCTCGGACGTCATCACTAACCCCTAGGTAACATACTACACCCTCTGCCACCCAGCCATCCATCTGCGATTTAGAAATCGCAGATGGATTTTGCACGTCCAAGAACCCGAGCAGACACACATCAACATTCAAACCACGCTGTTTAAGTATCCGCGCTGCTTCGACGTATTCACCCACTCCCTTATCCCAAAGCATCCGCGCGATCAACAAAAAGCGAATCTGAGATCTGACTGGCAAGGATACCGGCCTAAATTTTTTCAGATCAATCCCAGAACCAGGTAGCCGCTCAGCAACTACCTTGGAAACTAAGCCACCCTTGATGAAAAGCTGACGGTCGTCCTCGTTCTGAAAAAAAACCTTGCAGGAGCGAGCCAGTGCCAGCCGGTAAAGAAACCTTACTAGTCGATTTAGCCCACCTCCTTTGATAAATACCGAACCCAAGCCGGCGATATTATTGATGACAGGAACGCCAGTAGCGCGGGCGACTATCGAACCATAGATATTGGGTTTTATTGTATAGCCAAGGAACAAATCGGGGCGCTCATTGCGTATAAGCCTGAAAAACCTCCAAAGCAGCAGCAAATCACGTCCAGGATGTGTTCCCTTATTGTCCATGGGAAGCGGAACGAAACGACAACCCATTGCAGGGAGTTGTGGAGCATATTTGTCGGCGGGAGCTACGGCGATGACCTCGTAACCGTGCAAAACTAGCTCCTGAATCAGGCTCGATCGAAAATTAACAAGATTCCATGCCGTGTTCAGCGCGATAATTACTTTTGCCTTATTGGACGATGATGTATGAGGGACCTTAGCCATATATACCCCAGTCACTCAATCACGACCACAAATAGACCCACGGGTACCATTGGTAGGGTAACCAAGCATACGCATGGTCAGCAAAAAACAACCAAGTGAATAATACTCCACCACTATATGCAGCCACAGCAATTGCCCAAATCAAATTTCGCTGGCCATACTGTCCGAATATATCAGGTGTACGTGACCAAACAAATAGCTGCAATGGTATCCAGTAAAGTGCGATGCGGTCTACAGCTGTTGAAGATGGGGATACAATAAACAGCACCACAAAAACCAATGCAACCAGTGATATCCAGGTCCAGAACGAGCGCTGAGAGGGAGACAGCCGAAAATGTTGACGGAACAAAAGAAATATCGAGGCAGGCAAGGCATTCATGAAAATGCGAATCGCGGCTCCTGAGGCGCTATATTCCGCCTCGATATAGTTTGCAAGAAGCGTATCAACATGCTCCTGCAAAAGCAGGATGAACAATAAACCCGCAGAACCGATCACCCCAATGAGAGTGACAAAACGATGCTTGCCGCTAGAAAATATGCCCAACGGAAGCAAAATCAAAGCCGATTTATGAAATGTCGCTGCTATCGCGACCCACAACACAAACCGAAGCACACTGCCCTTCATCACTGCCGTCAAACCCAGCATTGCCAAGCCGATCGCCACGCCTTGACGCGTGTAGCCCATTGCAACCACCGTAATGAGGTAAGGCACTGCCACCAAAAAGGCCAGCCAAGGACGCGGCTGGGCACGGCAAAAGCTGAGGAGACCCCACGCAAACAACGCCGCACACACGGTGTTGACGAGGTACTCACCGCCGAAAACATTCGCACCAAACCAGTTCAAAGCAACATATGCCGGGTCTCCTTGTCCTAGCGAATTCAAAAATGTTTCGCCCCTAGCGTCTTGGATGTGATTTAGATAAACAAACCAGTCGCCACCCACGTCATGACGCAGACCAATCATTAAGGTCAAGGCAACCAGCGGTATCCACCAAGATAAACGCCAGCGGGCATTAATGAGAGATACCCCCGACGTTGGTGCCCGCATGCGGGTCATGGCGACCCATGCCACCGCAATAAACATCAACCAGTAGGGCCACATAAAGGCGTATCGCTCAAAAAAATTAAATCTCGGCGGTCGCTATGACGGGTGCCGCCAGAGGGTGCGCGCTGCTTTGTGCCTGCAACCATGCCTGGAACATCAACACGTTCCAAATTTGATACTGCCAATTCCTTTTCCCTGAAATATGTTCTCGCCATTTTTGCCGAATCAGTGCAGGGTTAAAATAACCATCTTGTTGCAAGCGTGATTCGGAAAGCAAGTCTTCTGCCCACTCGCGTAATTCACCGCGTAACCAGTCGGCAACTGGCATGCCAAAGCCCATTTTCGGCCGTTCAATCAGGGCTCTAGGGACGTATTGATACAACACTTGGCGCAATACCCATTTAGTATGGTTGTCACGCAGCTTGAATGCCATCGGTAGTTGCCACGCGAATTCCACTACGCGGTGGTCGAGGAAGGGAACGCGGGTTTCCAGTGATACGCCCATTGAAGCACGGTCTACTTTGCAGAGGATGTCATCGGGCAAGTAGGTGAGCATATCCAGTGCCATCATTCGTTCGATTGTGTTCAGTTGATGCACGTCGGCGTCGGGGTCGGCCATCAGTGTAAGTGGCTCTGTGCCACCGATGACAACTTGTTCGGGCTGACTCCATGTGGAGATCATGCTACGGTACAAGCTACTGGCACTGATGCTAGTGATGATGCCGGCAGCTTTGTGGAGTTTGTCGCCGATGTTTACTTGGGTCTTGAACAATGGAACTAGGGGGCTAAGCCATTTGCCAAGTTTGTTCCATTGGTTGGGGGTGAGTGCCTGCAAACCTTTGGCGGCGAGGGTGCGCAAAGGTAAGGGAATGTGTGAGAGTTTGCCCCATATGTTGGCGGTGAGAAGGTAGCGGTTGTATCCAGCGAAGAGTTCATCCCCCGCGTCGCCGGAAAGGGAGACTGTGACGTGCTGGCGCGCTAGTTGTGATACCAGATAGGTTGGGATTTGTGAGGAGTCGGCAAATGGTTCGTCGTACAAGGTTGACAAGTGCGGGATGACTGCCATGCACTCCGCAGGGGTGACGTATAGCTCAGTGTGGTCTGTGCCTAAGTGTTGGGCAACCGCTTTAGCGTGTTCTGCTTCGTTATATAAGGTTTCGTGGAAGCCGATGGAAAAGGTTTTGATCGGGCGGCTAGATTGAGATTGCATCATTGCAACCACGGTGGACGAGTCAACCCCACCGGATAGGAACGCGCCCAAAGGGACATCTGCCATCATTTGTTGGCGTACAGCATCTTTGAGAAGGGTGTCAAGTGCGCTGACGGCTTCGCTGCTGCTGCCTTGGAATCGGTTGGCGAGGCCGTGCTTAACGGCATCCATCGCCGACCAGTAGGTTTTTATGCGTGGTTGACGTTGCGTTAGGGATACGCTGAGGGTGCAACCGATGGGGAGCTTAGCGATGCCTTGATAGATGCTGTGCGGAGCGGGGACGTAGCAATGCCGCATGTACAAACATAAGGCATTGCGGTCAATGGCGGCAGTGAACGCAGGGTGGGCTTTGAGGGCTTTTAATTCTGAACCAAACAGAAAGGTGTCACCTTGCCAACCGTAATACATGGGTTTTTCGCCGAGACGGTCACGGACTAGGGTCAGGATTTGGCGGTGTTTGTCCCACAAGGCAATAGCAAACATGCCAATGGCGCGTTGCAGGGTGTTTTCTAAGCCCCATGCATCAATACCTGCCAACAGGGTTTCGGTGTCGGAATGTCCGCGCCAATTTGGGGCGTTGCCCGATTGTTCGAGTGCTTTACGTAATTCTACATGATTGTATATTTCACCATTAAAGGCGATGACGTAACGATCACTCACCGAGTGCATAGGTTGATGCCCAGCGGGGGAGAGGTCAACGATCGCGAGGCGGCGGTGAGCAAGATGGATTCCTGTGGCTCTGTCTTGCCACAGACCGCAATCATCAGGGCCACGGAGAGTGAGCGTATTAGCCATCCGTACGATGGTGGTTTCGGAGGGATTCGTGGTTGCGAGGTATCCGACTAAACCGCACATAAGCGTTCCCTTTTATTGTTTTTTATAGCCGACAGCACACCAGAAAGGCACCTTTTCAGAAAAGGAGATATTTTCAAGGCCTGCCTTTTCCATCATATTTTGAATTTGTCGTCGGGTGAAGCGTTGTTCAAGTTGTGTACCGAAACGGTCAAGGGCATCGGTGCGCATGGTGTAGAAACTTAGCTGGCGGTATGAACTGAGCGGCAAGTGATCAACATTTAACCCCAACTTTTCTAGCCAGAGTGCTGTTCTAGCAAAGGGGAAATAAATGGTTCCAGCTAACATTTGCGTGACTAAAAAGCGCAAAGTGTGTGGTAAACGAGAAACCCCTAAACGCAACCAATCGCTGACCTTCCACAGCAACCGAAACCATAGCGGGCGGTTGTCAAAGGCGTAATAGAGATAGACCAGAAATGGCGAGCCAGTCTTTAGTTTATTAACACAGGAGACTAAAGCGGCTTGTGTATCAGGGATGTGGTGCAAGACTCCAAGGGAGTAACCAAAATCCATGCTGCTATCCGCCAGAGGGATGCTATCTACCGAAACTTGATGGAATTTGCAATTAGGGTTATTTTTAAGGTTGCGTTTAGCGATCTCTAAAGCGCTACTGGGGTCTATACAATGCAGTCTTCCTACTTTGGGAGCAAGTAACTTTGCCCAACGTCCACTACCGCAACCCAAATCAAAACCTTCAGCGTTTGGGGGCAATGTGCGCCAAGGAAAAATAGCAAAATAGTCATCAAAGATTTTTTGATGTTCTTCTGGGGAAAGATTAGATTGATCAAATCGCTCCCATTCATCACCGAACCCATCAACAGTGTTTTTGTGCAGATTTTTTGTCATTTGCTAATCACGTCTTGGTAAACCTGTTCGTAGGCTTGAACAGTACTTTGCAAAGAAAAATGTTGCTGGATGCGTAATCGCAACGCACCACCTAAATCTTGGCGTTGTTTATGCGGAAAATCGATTAGGCGCTGTAAGGCTTGTGCGAGTGCATCTGGATTTTTGGTTGGAACAATAAAATCTTTTTGCTCATAACCCATAATTAATGCTGCATCACCCACATCGGTAGTGACGCAAGGAATGCCCAGACTCATGGCCTCGCCTAAGACATTGGGAAAGCCTTCACTTGCTGAATGGAGGCAAAAAATATCCATCATGTTGAGTAGCGCAGGAACATCATTACGTTCATCGAGGAGTAGAAAGCAGTTGGGTTTAATTGTGCTGTCAATCAGGGTGCAAAGGTCTATGTTCTTTCTATTTAAGCCCCTGCCAATTAAAACAAACTGCAGATCCAGATTTGAATTGTTATTCAATAATATGGAAGCTGCGCCAATAAAGGTTGGAAAATCCTTGTAGTCATTATAACGACCAACTGAAACAATCTTAATCGATGATTTATTTACGCCGATTGAGTCACTGCAGATATCAGAGAGGCGAGCTTCATTTGTTAACCTTTCCAGGTCGTAGCCATTCGGAATAAAAAGCATTTTTTCCTTGTGATAGCCATATCGGGAATGCGAAGACACGGAAGCATTTGCAACGCACAGAATTACATGTGGGATATTTTTTGATAATAATGCACATGCGCGCATGATGTAATAGGTCATGCTAGCTGTGCCACTGCCTACTGCTACATCGGAGTTACGCACTGACCAAATTACTTTTTTTCGTAGCAACCATGCGGCTATACCACCCATTAGGTCGGCATGGTACATCCATGTGTGGACAAGATCAGGTTGTCGTTCTTTTATGGCAGTTATGAGTTTTAGAAAAAATAAAGGGGATGACAGAAACGATGCCATACCTAACGAAATAACCTCAATACCGCAGTCAATGAGTTTTTCGCCTATTTTACCAGTTGTGGTTAAGGAGATAACAATGTGACGGTAATTCGGATTATTTCTATGTGCTTCGATCAGCCGATATAGGGCCCTTTCAGCGCCTCCAATGTTAAGCCCGATAATGATATGAAGTATTTTCGTCACGCGAACCTTTGAAACGAGTTTGTGGGCTTCATTAAGTAGTATTCTGATATTGGTTTATAGTTACGAGAAGTTGTCATCCCTGAAGAATTTAATTTCAAGAAACTGCCACTGAATCTGAGGGCCGCATGAACGCTTTCAGGTCTCGCTGGTCGGCGAACCAAATCACCATCGCCGCCACAGCCGCTGTCGGCAACAGGCGCAAAAGGCCGTCAGACCCTTGCGCGCGATGGCCCGCAGCAGCCACTCGGGTGTTGTAGCCCGCCGCGCACAGCACTGCCTGCAACCTGTCGCCAGTCTCGCCTTTCAGATGGCAACGGTCCATCCTGTGGTCGGCCTTGAGGTGTCCGATCACGGGCTCGATGGCATTGCGCCGCTTGATGAGCTTGAGCCCTTCATTGCAGTGGAATTGCACCACCTGCTACTTGCCGGTTTCTCCGGCGCACCCAGACCACGTTCTCGCTCCAGCGTTCGACGACCGACTCGCCCTCAACCCAGCGCCCGCCTCCGTCAATGTCGCCCCAAACAAATCCGAGCCCTCAACCAAACGACCTTTGCGGTTCTTGTGAGCAAAAGCAGGCGCCAGCGCCGATTCGATCTTCGCCCACGGCATGCGCGAGGCCAGCACGGCCAGCGGGTGACGCAGGTCCACCATGCAGTCCAACCGGGCGCGGAAGAAGTCGTCTGTGGCCATCAACTCACCCCTAAAACTCCCAGAAACCGCGACTAATTAGATATCTTCCTGAGAGTTTTGAACATCCGGATCGACCCTAAATCTTCAATCTCGACAGGGGTTTAAGGTGTTTTGTATGACCGACTATAGAACATCGAATTCAAATACTGATCGAAGCGTCTTCACCGGGTTTAGGTATTCCGCCACGAACTCTCTAGAGCGCTGCCCGACGGCCGCTCTATTCGAAGCTTCTGCCATCTCTTGAAGCGCCGAACATACTTCATCTGAGTCTCTTGAATTCAAAACAGGATTATCAAGAGGCCAAATTCCAGCTCGACATGCATGATCGGCATTTGCAATTAGAGGCAAACCAAGCCACATCGCATACACACCAGCGCCGATCCAATGGTCTCCAACTTGGTCAATACATATATCGGAGCGAAGGATATTTTCAATTAACAAATCGAAGGGCATTTCTTTGTGCCAGACGACGATGTCATCTATTTCCAGCTCAGAGCACAGACACTTGGCATAATCAACATCTTCACCCTTTTCAACAAAGTGAATCATAATGTTCGGATTTATTTTTTTATATTTTGCTAGTCCCTCGATGATGATGTCGTTACCTTTGTTGTAACCAACATTACCCTCAGGAAATGTCCTATATAAAAATCTAACCAAAGAGAAGATAATTAGAGGTCGCCGCTCAGAAACATGATTCTTAAACTTATGCCCCAACTGCACGAATGAGGCATCATAGCGAGAAACGTAATTGCCACCGCTGCTCACGATTTTCTCTACCACTCGTCTACCTTCCTTATTGAAATCCAAAGGAAAGTACAGAACACATTTTGATTTAACATATCCATCAAATTGATTTATAACTATTTTATTTATCAGATAATTTGAAATGCGTGACGGTAGATATTTGAAGATCGAGCGGTGGGAAAAGCTTCTTGCCAAGTCCTTAGCTTTTTCGACGTTAGCCCACACATCCAGGTCCGACCCGTGAGAAAGCCCTATCTTTATGGCATCCAACTGCAAGAAGGGTGCGATGGATACGAAGAAACCGTTTAAAAAATAGCAGCCAACATCTTTCCTGGTCTTTATTTTTATTAGATATCTAAATATCCCCGCGAATATTCGAGGAAATAATGCCAGCAGCAACTGCGACGGCAGGCGAAATTCGACGATCCAGGGTGGGTATGGATAACTAATTTCCGGGTAGTGTTTCTCCGGTCGGCAGAGCGCATTACTTTGCGAAGCATCTACAAAATACAGTACATCATACCCCATTTTTCTAAGCTCGATTGCGTACATCATTGGCATCGCATTCATCGAGCCCAAGAATGCAACAATTTTTTGCTTGTCTAATGGCACCTTATGTTTCATTTTCAATACACACTCTGATTTAAGTCGTTGTGCGCCAAATTTAGCTATTATGTACCGACTGCCAAAATATTTAGACGCATGCTCGCTATAAGTGGATTAGATTAATCGCGACTTAAAGCTTCTAATCGCGGAAGAACATAGCCCGCCAGCACAGGCAATCAAGCACCCATAAATACAAATCACCACAAACTGACCGATTCGACCTAAGTTATCACTCAGCCCAAAACTCAGGCCGAACGCAACTATTGTCGAGCCCGAAATAATAGGCAACACATCAATTCCATACCACTTAAAATTCAAACCAAGTACGAATTTTCGGTGCACAAATGGCAGCCAAGCTACGAATGTCAGTAGATTCATGCCCAACCACACATAACCGGCACCCATGGCTCCGTAGCTGCTGGCGCCCCAGATGATTAGTGGGAGCAGAAGCACCACAAAAAGTGCATTGCCGATGAGGTGGAGGCGCAAGTCGCCCTTTGCGTATTGCAGGTAATAGGGAAAGGCCGAAACGGCCAGCACACCATTGCCCAAGGCGTAAAGCGTGAGCACCGGCGCGGCCCGCTGCGCAAGCTCTCGGTCACCCGTCCAAGCCCACAGCAGCGGTTCGGCACAGAAGGCGATCGTGATAGCAGCAGAGCCAGCAAGTACGACCACCAGTTGCGTTGCCTGGCGATAAACGCGGATCAGCCCCTCTTGATCCCCCTCGGCCTCCATCTTGGTCATGCGCGGCATGATGACACTGCTGGCTGGACCGCTCAGCAACATGACCCCGCTGGCCACCAGCACAGACAACGTGAAGTGGCCGTATTCCGCCAAGGGCAATAGCTTGGACAGTACCAGTTTGTCGGTCTGCGTTACCAGCACCCAGACAGAAGAGGTAAATGCGATGCTGAGCGAGAACTTAAGCACAGGCTTGAGCGGTTCCCAAGCCCAGGCCGGGCTCGGAGCATCGCTGAGCCTTGGGAGCAGCTTGTAGGCAAATAAACAAAGCAGAGCGAGCTCAACGATTGCTACGCCCAATTGGAATCCGAAGAAAAGGGCGGGCGTCGCCCCAACGTACATCAGTAGCGGAATCACCCCAACAAAGCGCAGGGACGCGACTGCGGAATTGAAGCCGCTGAGCCACACGAGACGTTGCGAGCCGCTGATCACGCCCCGATAAAGGCCGCAGGTCCAGCGTAGAGCGATGATGATTGCCATCAGCTGCACGGCGCTGGCAACCTCCGCCGTAGGCAGTACCGACGCCTGGAGCCAGTGCTGGGCTATATAGCCGGAGACCGACAACAGGGCTATGCCGCCGACCAAAGCGACTGCTATGAACACGCCTTCTAGAGCGCGCACCAGCCTCCTGTACTCCAGGGCGGATAGGGCTCCTCCATGATACCTAGCCGTCTCCCGTGCCACGGTGGGCGTCAGACCCATGTCCAGCAGGTTGAACCAAGCCTGCAGCATGGCAAAAAATCCGACCAAGCCGTAGGTCTCGGCACCCATGTACTTGATGTACAGGGGCACCATGACGACGCCGATCAGCGTGACGTAGATCTGACTGACATAGTTGGCGAGGATGTTCTTGCCGAGCGACATGGGCGCTGCCGGGTAATCTCAGGCTTGACCGCGCTCGCACATCAGGAAGATGCTGGAACAAAGGTCGGGATAGAGCTGCCCCAGTTGATAGCAGCCTTCCAGATATTCCTTGGAGATGATGTCCGTCTGCAGCAGCCGGTCCCACTGAAAGTTGGCCAGCGCTTTGAAGAAGATGCCGGAGCGATGCACCACTTTTAGGCCGGCCGATACGGCGTCACGCTCCAGCGTGTCCAGAGAGTAGGTGCAGCGATGACCGTGTGCATCCTCAGCGGGTGTAACGGCGGCGTTGTGCGAAATGAGCCCCATCTTGACGGCGATCTGTCGCGACGGTGCATTGGCATTCGGGCACACCAGAAAGAAGCGGCCACCCTCGGACAGCCATTCCTCGTTGACGCGCTTGAGAACGCGCACCGGGTCATCCAGGTGCTCCAGCACGTGGGTGAGCACGATATTGTCGTAACGGCGAGGCAGGGTGGCGGTTTCGAACATCGAATGCACGAACTGGACCCCGTCGCCGAGCTTGCGGCGGGCTTCCTCAATGGCCACGCCCGACGCCTCCACGCAGGTGATGTCGTCGAAGTGATCGCGGAAGCGCCGGGTGAAGTCGCCCATGAAGCTGCCCAGTTCCAGCAGGCTACCCGGCCTGAAGAACGGCTCGAAAGACCGAATCATGTAGGGGTGCATCACGTCGAAGTCGAAACTGTAGGCGTACTGATGATCGGCCGTGTCTTTAATTTCGCTGTTGTAGTCGCGAGATGTATTCATCTTGGTTTCCTTTCTAATGTCATGCTCATGATCAGCGTCGAGCCGTCTCTGCGTAGTGTGTTGAATCCGAGCTTTTGGTATAACGCAACAGCTGGCAGGCTATGCTGGTTAACCTCCAGCCCCATTTGGCGAAATCCTAGGCCTCGAACATGCTCGATGCACTGCCGCATCAGCCGGTCCGCGATTCCCTGCCCCTGGCATTCTGGCAAGACGCTCACGCTGGTCACGAACGCCTTGCCTTTGTCGGGCTGGTTGCAGTAGCTTGCCACCAGTCCAACCAGTTCTTCGCCCAGCCAGGCCTCGAATCGCACTGCACGGTCTTGCAACTTCTGCGCGTAAGTGTGGATATCGACCCGGCTACTCAAGGAAGGCTCAAATGAGGCATCGGCACGTAACAGGTGAGCAACGATTTCGGTTGCGCTCGACTGATTCACGCTGTCGGCGATCTTGTTGCTCATGGCTGGAGTTCGGCCACACCGAAGCCGTGGCGTCCGAACTCGTTGCCGTTATAGAGCAAGTACACCTTGCTATCGCACTCAAACACATGGGGATAGCACTGCATATCGCTGTCCCAGGCGTCGGGCGTGCCCTCCAGTTGGGGGGCATCGTCGTCGCGAATCCAATTGGAGAGGTCGTGCGACCAGGCGTGCCCAATGCGGTAACCACGTCCCTTGGATTTGCGAAAATCGAAGGATTCGCGGTAACAAAAAAACATGTGGTGGCGGCTGCCGATCTTGACCACTGTGGGTAGCGCCTGGCTTTCATCGGGACCCAGCCGATCGGAGACGATCTGCCGTGCTTCCTCTTTTGTCCAGTTCACGCCGTCGGGTGAGGTAGCGTGGCCAATCTTGTAGGTGCGGTCGGGTGCGGCTTCAGGTGCGTACTTCTTCCAGCCGGTGCCGAAGATGTACCACATGTGGAAGACACCATCGATGACCATCACGAAGCCGTCGCCGACCAGGCAGGGTTCATGCAACGACGCGGAAAGAACAGGCCCTGGGCCGATGCGCTCAAAAGTAAGGCCATTGTCACGACTGATCGCCAGGCCCACCGCGGTATCCACGGAAACCGATACTCGGCGGTTCCAGCCGCAGGTATAGCCATAGACCAGATCGCCATGGCGGACGACGTTCAATGGGAAAATCCCATGTTCGTCAAAACAACCGGGACCGCCGAGCGGTATGACAGTCTTGTCGGACACGCGGATGACGTCGCGGAAGTCCTTGCGCATGTCGACAAAAGCAATATGGCTAAGGAATTTGCCATTGGTGTCTACCGCACGGGTACAAAAGTAGATTCGTACAAAATCATCAAAAACCAGAGCCTGAGGCGATTGGGCAAACTGAACGCATCCGTTTGGTAGGGTGTGTTCTGTCGGGTCGAAGATCTTGCCGTGTTTTAACCACTTCATCACTTAATCCAGCCGGCCTTCGAGCACCGCAAGGCCGAAACCGTGACGGCCGACCTGATCGCCCAAATAGGCCATATATATTTTTCCGTCAAGCTCGAAGACGTGGGGATAGCTGATCATTTCCGCATCCCAGCCCTGCTCGGACACGTCGATACCCGCCTTACTGTCGTCACGCACCCAGCTTTCCATGTCAACGCTTGAGGCATAGCCGATACGGTAGCCGTTTTGCTTGCCCCGATAGTGGCTGCTGTAGCGATAGCAGAAGAACATGTGGTACTTGCCATTCGCGTAGAAAACGTCGGGGCTTGCCTGCGCTTCATCCTCTTCCACCCGGCTTTCAATGAGATCCTTGTTTAGCTTGGTCCAGTTCACGCCGTCACGCGACGTTGCCATGCGGATTTTGTAGACGGGTTCTGCACGTCCGTCGACCATCTTCCACTTGCGACCAGCGATGTAGAACAACTGCCATTGGTCGTTGAAGCGACGGATCTTGGGGCCGCTAAGTACAAAGGGTTCGTCCGGGCTGTAACTCAGAATCGGGCCGTTACCCATCTTGGTGAAGGTCTTGCCACCGTCCCGACTTACCGCTGCGCCGATTGCGACATTGAAGGGCACGGATTCGCAACGAGTCCAACCGGCGTAATAGGCGCGTACGATGTCGCCCTCAGGAACTACAGAGACTGGGTAGGTGCCGAACTCGTCGAATTCACCTAGACCACCTAGTTCGAGGATGGGCTGTTCCGCAACCTGACGCACCTTGAAGAGATTCTGCCTATCCAGGTCAACAAATGCGGAGTAGCTGACGTACTGCCCATTGGCATCGGCGGTCGGACGGCAGGAGAAATAAACACGGACGAAATCGTCCATGACGAGGGTCGCAGGCGCTTGTGCAAATTCTTTGAGCCAGGGGCGTCCCTGAACTTCCTGCGGTGTAAATGCCTTGCCTAGCTTCTTCCAGTAAAACATGGGTCAGATCAATTCGTAGTTTTCGTTGATATAAGCACGGACCGCGTTCAGTGGATTAAACATCAGCACATCGACGATGGAGAGCCAAGGCACGAATGCATCCCCGAACTGCGCATACTCAAACGGTCTTGCCTTGATGAATTGCAGGTCGATCCCCTGAATGCGAAAGTCACCCTTGGCATACAGTTCGACGCCGCCGATCGTGTTGATATAGGTGTCGGCGCCGGCGGCCTTACACAAGGCCAGCACCTTGTCTTGGCCCTTCAACTCGTGATCAATGAGTATTTCCGACGAAATCCTCATCTCCGTGTTGATGCCTAGATGCTCGCACAGTTGAACGATAGAGTAGTGGATGTAACGGAATAGATTAGCCTCCTCGTGCTGCACGATCCGCTCCAGAACGGGATAGGTCAACTCGAACTGGGGCGCACGGCCGTAAGCGCCCTTGAACTGATTGAGCAGCCTGCTCCGGTCAAATTCAGCCGCCAGTTCTCGCTCAACGACGTCAAGGGAGTCAGATCCCTTCTTCAGAGGCAAGGAAAACATGGCGTCTGTACCGTTCAAAAGCATGCGGTTGCGGTTGATCCAGCCTTTCTTCGTGTATTTGATGTTGTCGTACACGATAAACTGGTCTACCGATGCGAGCAGTTGAAAATAGCCGATGTACGGCAGGAAATAAGGCTGCATGATACCCAGCTTCATGCGTTTTTACCTCGCAAAAATAGGCATCGGAAGATAACTATTGCATTCTGATAAAATTGCAAATCTCGTCAACTTTTTCCAGAGGAAGATCAGGATAAATAGGTAAGCACAATACCTGTGATGCTGCCTGAGTTGCCACAGGGAGATTGTCGCGATGCGAGGAGGTAAGCCCTCTATACATAGGAAACTCTGAAATCAAAGGATAAAAGTAACGTCGTGGATGCACGCCATTTTCTTTCATTTTTTCATACAAACCATCCCGATCTAAAGCGTATTCGTGGTTGATCAAAATTGGGAAGTACGCATAATTCGCAACCATCTCACCTGTGCCGCTAAGGCAATGTACGCCTTTGACCTTGGCAAGACCTTTTCGGTAAGCAATATCTATTTGCTTTCGCTTTTTGATTGCTTGATCAACATATTTGAGCTGCAGAAGCCCGAGGGCTGCATTGAATTCGCTCATTTTTCCATTTATGCCTGGCGCTACAACGTTTGTTTCGCCTACGTGGCCAAAGTTTTTTAACTGATCAATGCGGATTTTTGTTTTTAGATCTGGGCAGATAATTGCACCGCCCTCAAATGTATTAAAGACCTTTGTAGCATGAAGACTCAATACGGATAAATCGCCGTGATTGAGTACGCTTCCGCAATGACATTTGACACCAAAGGCATGAGCGGCATCATAAATAACTTTTAGGTTGTATGTATCTGCAATTCGTTGGATCGCGTCAACATCACAAGGGTGGCCGTAACAATGAACTGCCAAGATAGCCGTCGTTTGTGGCGTTATGGCTGCTTCAATTTTTTTAGGGTCAATATTTAGAGAATCAGGCTGAATATCGACAAAAACAGGTTTTATCCCGTTCCACAATAAGGAATGTGATGTCGCCACAAACGAGTAAGGCGTTGTAATAACTTCGCCTGTAATCCTTAGTGACTGAAGTGCTGTCACAAGCGCTATTGTTCCATTTGTAAACAACGCAATGTGCTCAACGCCTAGATAATCGCACAATTCCTTTTCGAGTTGCTGGTGAAAAGGGCCGCCATTAGTCAATACTTTGTTCGTCCATATCTTTTCCAGATAAGGCATAAACTCCTCCAATGGAGGCAGAAATGGCTGAGTTACATAAGTTGTTTTCTTGGACATTAGAAACTCTCAGAAGGATTTCAATTTATTTGGCGAATTCAAGTGCGAACTGCAACCCTGCTACTCCGTTGTTGACGGGGACGAGTGAGTGCCGATATCAGCCACTCGGGAGTGTATTTCGTGGCTATGCTACGACTTGTGTTTGGTAATTCACGAATCCAACATACCAATCCATCGCTTCTTTGAGTCCCTCATTTATCCTATGTGTAGGGCGGTAGCCGATCAATTCTTTCGCCTTTTCAATAGCAGCTAAAGAATGGCGCACATCACCGGCCCGGAAGTCGCGATAGACGGGGGAGCAGTCTTTTAGGTGCGGGAATCGGTTGGCGAGGTTGTCGCGCAGATGGGCGTAGAGTTGATTCAGGCTGGTGCGGTCGCCGACTGCGACGTTGTAGACCTGGTTGGTAGCCTCGTCGTTGGTTGCCGTTGCAGCCAGCAGATTGGCCTGAATGGTGTTGTCGATGTAGCAGAAGTCGCGACTGGTTTCGCCATCACCGTTGATGTAGACAGACTCGTTCTTGATCATGGAGGCTATCCATTTGGGGATGACCGCAGCGTATGCACCGTTAGGGTCTTGCCGACGGCCGAAGATGTTGAAGTAGCGCAGACCGATTGATCTGAAACCGTAGGTACGGGCAAAGACCTCAGCATAGAGCTCGTTGACAAGTTTGGTGACAGCGTAGGGGCTCAGGGGCTTACCGATTCTGTCCTCAACTTTAGGCAGGTCGGGGTGGTCGCCGTAGGTGCTGCTGCTGGCAGCGTAGACGAAGCGCTGTACCTTGGCGTCGCGAGCGGCGACCAGCATGTTGAGGAACCCATCGATGTTGTTCTGATTGGTGGTTATGGAGTTTTCGATGCTGCGAGGGACCGAACCTAGAGCGGCTTGATGGAGAACGTAGTCAACTGCGTAGGTCTGCGTTCTGCGTTCTGCGGTCTGAGCGGTCCAGTTCATAGCTCGGTTGCAGTCATCCAGGTTGCGGATGTCGCCGTTGATGAACTGGAAGTTCGCCCATTGCTCTGGGGTGACCAAGGTCTGCACTTCATCGAGGTTGCGCAGATGACCAGTACTAAAGTTGTCGAGCCCCACGACGCGCTGGTTAAGTTTGAGCAGAGCTTCGAGCAGGTTGCTGCCGATGAAGCCAGCTACACCAGTGACCAACCAGGTCTTCGGGTGAACTTGTAGTTCTTGTTTGAGCGATTCGAATGCGGTCATGATTACAGCCTCAGATCCGATTCCTGAGCCGAAAGGACGTATTTCAGGTCATAGAGCACTGCAGTGGGCCTACCCAAAGCCCGAATTGCATCAGCACCCATCTCTTTGAACTGGTGGTGTGCGACAGCAAGGATGATGGCGTCGTAACCACCAGTGTTGGCTTTAGCGATGGGCGAGATGCCGTATTCGTGCTGAGCTTCTTCGACGGAGACCCAAGGGTCGTACACATCGACGTCGCAGTTGTAATCTTTCAGTTCAGCAACGATATCGACAACACGGGTGTTACGCAGATCGGGGCAGTTTTCCTTAAAGGTAAGCCCCATCACCAGAACCTTGGCACCTTCGACTTGGATGCGCTTTTTGGTCATGGCTTTGACAAGTTGCGCAACGACGTAGGTGCCCATGCTGTCGTTAAGCCGCCGGCCCGCTAGGATGATCTCCGGGTGATAGCCAATGGCTTGAGCCTTGTGGGTGAGGTAGTAAGGGTCAACGCCAATACAGTGGCCACCGACCAAACCCGGGCGGAAGGGCAGAAAGTTCCATTTGCTTCCCGCAGCCTTCAACACGGCTTCGGTGTCGATGTTCATCTTGTTGAAAATCAGTGCTAACTCGTTGATGAGGGCGATGTTGAGGTCACGCTGAGTGTTTTCGATGACCTTGGCGGCTTCGGCCACTTTGATGCTATCGGCCTTATGGGTGCCTGCCAAGATGATTTCGTTGTATAGCGCGTCGACGAGGTCGGCGATTTCCGGGGTGGAGCCGGAGGTCACCTTTTTGATGGTAGTGACGCGGTGTTCCTTGTCGCCGGGGTTAATGCGCTCCGGGCTATAGCCGCAGTAGAAGTCCTGGTTGAATTTGAGGCCGGAGTGCTTTTCGAGCACGGGCACGCAGTCTTCTTCGGTACAGCCGGGGTAGACGGTGGATTCGTAAATGACGATGTCGCCCTGCTTCAGCACCTTGCCGACTGTCTCGCTGGCCTTGATGAGCGGGGTGAGGTCTGGGCGCTTATGTTCGTCAATTGGCGTGGGCACGGTGACGATGTAGCAGTTGCAAGCACGCAAGTCGTCAGGGTTGGTGGTGTAGCTGAGGTGCTTGGCGGCAGCGAGTTCTTCTTGGGTAGTTTCAAGAGTGAAGTCGTTGCCGGCTTTTAGCTCGTCAATACGTCGCTGGTTGATGTCGAACCCAACGATGGTTCGTTTGCGACCGAATTCAACCGCCAAAGGGAGGCCTACATAGCCCAACCCGACGATTGATAACTTGATGTTTTCGAGTTTCACAATATGTACCTGGTTCTACAAAATTACAAATTAACTCGATGTTCTACTTTGAATATTGATCTCTTTATCACCCACTTCGACCTTCAGCGCCTCAATTTCTACCTTCAGCGCGTCGTACTCTTCCATCTTGCGCTTGAGGAACCGGCTGGTCAGGGCCACTTTTTCGGCAATGCCTTGTGGAGTGAGCAGGTAGACGTACTTGAATTTGTTCTTGCTTTTGGAAAAGTTCGCCATCTTCACAAAACCCTTGTCGATTAGGGCGTTGAGGCAGTAGTTCAGCCCCCCCACGCTCATGCCGAGCTTGTCGGCCAACTCGCGCTGGGTCAGGTCCGGGTTGTCTTGCAAGATGCGCATGATCCGAAAATGGGTGTCCTCTTGGATCTTGGCTTGGCGGCTGGTCATGTTTGTGCGGCTCTTTTGGGTTTGTCGTTAGGTTCTAAAACGCTTTTGGCACGCTACCGCCATGCCGTGTCACGATCGGCTGGCGCGGTCTTGGGAGTAAAAGCAAGATGTAACGCACTTCTGTAAGGAGTCGAACGAGTCTACCGCGGAACCAACGTCTGTTCTACGGCTGAACGGAATTATTTCTCGATTCGAGAACCGAGTTGGCGTCTGAGCTGCTGACCGAGCAGGATCAGACTCCAGTGGCTGCCTCCTCCGGGGCCGCTTCGGCGGTCTGGGCCTGCTGCTGCACCGCCTCTTCCATGCTGACGGTGTTCACCACCAGCTCCAGATGGGTCAGGATCTCGGGCTCGTGGCGGCCGATGTAGCTCTTCACGGCCTCGTTGGCCAGCAGCTTGGTGAGATAGCCCTTGGCCACCACTAGGTTGAGCAGGTCGGAGCCGTAGGAGCTTTCGGCCTCCTGGTACTTCTCTTGCACCTGGTTCATCTCCTTCTCGAGCTTTTCGATCTGCTCGATGGGCGCGGTCTTCTTCTCTCGCTCGGCCGGCTTCACGTCGATGCGTTGTTCGGGTGGCGTGGCCTTGAGCAGGGCCTCGGCATGCGCCACGGTGATGGTGTTGCTGGCGATCATCAGCTCCACCGCTTCCACCTGGCGGGCGGCCTTCATATTGCGCAAGATGCGCGTCACGTCTGGCGTGAACTGCTTGTCTTGCAGCAGGGTGATGGCTTCGGGGCAGATGCCTTCGAGCAGGTTGATGCGCCGGTTGATGGAACTGAGGTTGACATTGAACGCCCGGGCCAGGCGCTCCTTGCTCACGCCCCGGTCGATGGCGCGGCGGATCATGTAGTGCTCTTGTACCGTCGAGAGTCTGTTGATCCGGTGGTTGTACGTGTAATTTTCTTCATCTCGTGCCAACAGGCAGGGGCCGGCGCTCATGCCCAGTTCCTTCAGAGCAAGCACGCGCAGGTGGCCGTCGAGCACTAGGTACTCGGGTTTCTTACGGTCGGGCTGGATGACCGATAGCGGTTCGATCAGCCCCACCTCGTTGATGCTGGAGACAATCTGCTTGTACTTGCGCGTGCTCATCACGCCGTCAGGGACCTTCTTGCTGGGCAGCAGCTGGTCTAGCGGCACCTGGTAGGTTTCCAGCTCGAAGCCCAGCAGCGTGTTGAGCGGGGCGGTCGGCAGGTTGGGGCCGTCGTGGTGATCGTTGCCGTGGCCGGGCTGATAGATGCCGGGGTACATCTCAGTCAGGTTGTTAAGCGGGATCGGCTGCGTGGGATTCATGGCCAGGTTCATAGCGTGACTCCTTCGGGTTCGGGGGTGATCGGGTTCATGGTGGCACCCAGGGTGTTGATCCGCTCGGCCAGGTACTTGGGCAAGGTGTCCAAGCCTTCAGCCCGCAGCAGGTTCACAAAGTGCTCGTCGGCGAACAGCTTTTTGAGGCCCTGTACCACCAGCAGCAGACGTTGGTGGGCGTGCTCGGCTTTCAGGACCATCTTGCGCTGGCGCTCCACCTCGCGCTGGTAGGTGCGTACCAGGCTGTAGCTGGAGGTGGGTGGCTTGATCTGGTCTCGGTTGGGGGATGCGGGGCCATGCTCCAAGCGCTTTTCGATGAGGCGCTTGGCTTCGATGATCTGGCGCCCCTTGAGCTGGCCGTTTTCATAGGCCTCTTGCAGCAGGTCGCCCAGGTTGGCTTGGCCGTCTTCCCCAGTGGTGCTGGCGTTCTCGTTGGCGCGGGCGATTTCCAGCGCGGTGGTCAGCGGGATGGTCCCGCGCTGCACACCCTCAATCAGGCGCTCCTCCCCCTGGTCGAGCAGGAAGACGATGTCTTTAACGTACTTGGGTGAGAGGCCCGTCTTCTGGATGATGATCTCGGCGCTGTAGCCGCGTTTGCGCAGTACCTCGATGTCGGCCAGGATCTCCAGCGGGCGGTAGCCGCGCCGGGCGATGTTCTCGGCCAGACTCATGATGAAGGCGTCTTCATCGCTCACGTCCACCACCAGGGCGGGGATGTGGGTCTCGCCCAGGATGCGGAAGGCGTTGAGTCGCCCCTCGCCGCAGACCAGCACGTAGCGGGGGGCGCCATCGTCGCCCGGACGCTCGGCCACGGTGATGGGCTTTTTGAGGCCGATGGCGCGGATGTTGTCGACGATCTCCTCGAAGACCTTCATGTTGCGGTCGCGGGAGTTGAGGATCTCGATCCGGTTGATCGGGACAAGTGTGACGGTTTCGGGGGTGCCGGTCAGCATGAGGGGCTCCTGTTATTGGTTTGGCGGGTTGGGGTTGGTGTCATTGGCGGGCTTCCTTTCTGGGTGGTGGGTGTTCGTGCTCTGGGATGGGGTCAGATGCGGCGCTGCAAGCGCTCCCGCTCGGACATGCCGTAGAAGAAGTTCAGGTCGTCAAAGCGAAAGCATTCGAAGTTGGCACTGTTCTTGTTGCTTACGCGGATTTCCTGCTCGGGCAGGTCCAGCCGGGGCAGCAGGTAATAGTCCAGCTCTTGGGTGTTGGCGGCGTCCAGGCGAATGGCGACGGTAATGTCGGGGTCGAACTTCGCCGGGTCAAACCGGATGCGCCAGCGCTGGTGGCCGTTGGCGGCGGTCTGGCAGCGGGCCAGCACCAGGCTGATGACCAGCTCGTCGTTGAGGGTCAGCAGATCGGTCTTGGGGTCGCGGGTGATGTGGCCGCCCAGCTCGGCGATGGTGTGCTCGGTGCGGCTGACGATTTCCGGGTGGAGCTGGCGCAGGCGGCGGTTGATTTCCAGGAATTCGGTGCTGCGCGGGTAGTGGTACCCAACCAGTTCATACGCCCGGGTCAGGCTGCCAAAGCGCTGGATGTAGGTGGCAGCACTGGGCAAGGCCGGGGCCTGGTCGATGATGAAGCCCGACAGGCGCCCGCGTTCGGCGTACAGGGCCTTGAGGTGGTCGAGCAGTTCGGCATCGGTCAGCTTCTTGCTGCGCTCGGCCAGGATTTCCTGCGCGGCCATGAAGGTGGCCACCGGCACGATGCCATCGAACGCCCCCTCCTTGCGGATCCACATTTCGGGCGGGTTGTCGACATGCTTCTTCTTAAGCTTGAAGGAGCGCCGGTTGTAGACGTTGTTGCCAATGTACTTCTCGTTAGAGAGCACCTGACGCACGGTGCTGTAGGTCCAGGGCCGGTCCAGATCGGTATAGATGGGTTGGTCGTTCAGGCGTTTGACGATCTCGGCAATGTGCAGGTCGTCTTCGACCAGCCAGCGGTAGATCTGGTTGATGGTGGCTACTTCATGGTCCGGCCCCGGCATCAGGATCACCCGGTCGGTCTGCAGGCTCTTGTGCTCGCCGCGCTTGAGCTCGCCCTTGACGGCGCCAGACTGGTCGATCAGCACCCGGCGCAGGCCAAAGCCAGCAGGGCCGCCCTGGCGAAAGCCCATCTCGATCAGGCGGCACTGACCGGCAAAGACCTTCGCCGAGAGCTCTCGGCTGTACTCCCCCGCCATGGCGCGCTTGACGCCTTTGACGATGGTGGAGACGGGGGAACCATCGTTTTCGAACTGCTCGGCGACGTAGGCAACGTGGATGTTCTTGCGCTTGCAGATGTATTCGTAATACGCCGATTCGTCCGCGTCCTGAAACCGCCCCCAGCGGCTGACGTCATAGACCAGGATCAGGTTGAAGTCGGTGTTGCCGGATTCGACATCGGCGATCAGGCGCTGCAAGGACGCGCGGCCGTCGATGGATAGGCCGCTTTTGCCCTCGTCGGCGTAGGTGCGGACGATCTGGATGTTGCGCCGCTCGGCGTATTCCTGGATCTTGTCCGCCTGATTGTGGGTCGAGTACTGCTGATGCTCGGTGGACATGCGCACGTACTGGGCGGCGCGGAAAGCCGGGGTGGATGCTTGTGTTGCCGGTGGTTCGGCGGTGGGTTCGGATGCGGTGGCCATGTTCTTTCTGCGCTCATTCGTTTGAGCCATGTTTGCTTCGAAGGCCAAGACGTATCAAGGCATTCGGGGCAGAAAGAAGGAATAAAGGCGAAGAAAGCGACGGTGGTTGCCGACGGGTCAACCGGCCTTGCGCAGGCGTCCGGTATCGATCTGCATCGACACGGGTTTGGAGAGGATTTCCAGCAAGATGAAGGCGCGGCGCTCGGCGTCTGCTGTCTGGTAGATCGCCTCGATCCCCGCGAAGGGGCCGTCGGTGATGACCACCGAGTCGCCGCTGTGGAACATGGCATCCAGTGGCATGGCTTGCTCCCGCTGGCGCAGCAGATCAACCAGGGCGTCGTCGACCCTGGCCGCCCGGGTGCCGAAATGCACCAACTGGCTCACCCCCAAGGTGGAGCGGATCGGCGACCAGCTTTTGCCCTGATCGCTGCTGTCCAGACGGATGAACAGGTAGCGCGGGAACATGGGCTCGGTGGCAATTTCTGCCTTACGCCGCCGGATTCGTTCGATGCGCATCTGCGGCAGGTAGCAGTCGTAGCCCTGACGCTCCAGGTTGGCCAGGGCTACATCTTCCTGGCGGGGCTTGGTGTGGACGAGGTACCAAGATTCAGTGCTGAGTGCTGAGGACTTGGTGCTGAGGATGGCAGGATCAGCACTGCTGATCACGGTCAGCGTGGCCGGGGTCGCAGGCGGTGGCTCGGGTGCGGCCGCCGGGGTGATCGCATTCCTTGTCGACTCGGGCAATTCGGATGGTGCCGGGTTTACAGGCACCGGGATGGGCTCCGTGACTGGGGATGGCGTTGGCACACTGACCTGCTGCAGGATTGGCGAGAGCTTGAAACTGCCATGCTCCGCCATTGCCCGCAGCAAGGTCAACGGTCGGTCACTGGCCAGCACCTGCTCCATGATCGCCATCGCCTCGTGGCGCTCGATGTCCATCACATCGGCCAATTCGTAGTGGATCGACAGCCCCTTTTGCACGATGGGTGGCCCGATGCCGCGCAGCCGCAGGTCTTGCAGTTGGCGGGTGGTCAGCCCCATTCGGCCGGCAACCTGGGCGGCGGTGAGGGCGTGGGCTGGGTGGCTGCTTGGCTTGGCATTTTTGTTCTGCATGCACTGATGAAGACTCAATTCGCCTTAAAAGCCAAGTCAATGCTGCAAGAATGTGCGCCACAAAACGACAAAAGACCCCGCCCTCCCCACCTGCCGGGAAAGGCAGATGAAGAAGACGGGGTCTTTCGAGAAATTGATTGACTAAGATTCGCTAGCGTAGCTGCCTGATCCAGTCTTGAAGCACCTTTAGTTGCTCGGCGTTTTCGTGACAGCTTTGGTAGTTGGAGGCGATGGTTCCGGCAACGGCAGATAGCGTAAGACCTTCGGCGGGCGCATCAGGATCTCCGGTGGCGTGGGGCAACTCACCTGCGGCTGCAGCGTCGTGCAAGCTGACAAAGCCGCGGTGGATAGTGCAAGCAGCATCGGCTTGGATGGGTACATAAACTGGGACCTCCTTCAAGATGGTGTCGCCCTTTTCGCGGACGACCTGAACGCGATCGACGTACTGGGTCACGACCTGGACGGTGGATTCAGCCTGGCGTGTTTGAGCCTCGGCAACAGCCAAGCGCTGCTCGGCAGCGGCACTGTCACAGCGAGCCTGCACATGCCGGGAGCCGGCAACCCAGCCCAGACCTAAGGAAATGGCAGCAGCAATCAACAGCGTCAGCGCGCCATAGAGCCAAAAAATCAAACTCATGGCGCAATTTCGCCTATGCACTGCCGATACTCAGCATCGCGACGTTTAACAAGACCCCCACACAAACCGGCGTTTTCTGCGGTGGCGCAGTCCTTTCCTTGAAAGAAGCGCCAGCGAAGGAGCTCTTGACAAGCGCCGGGGTAGTCTCGAGCGTTGAGTTTTTTGACCAGAGTCGACTGACAAAAAGCGCGACCGCCCACGTTGTAGGCGAAGCTCACATAGGCGTCATACTCATGCTGAGCCAGTGGCACGGTCACACAGGTTCTCAACGCCCCTTCAAATTGCTCAATGTCGCGCAACGCTCGCGCCAAAGCCTTCGGCGGTGTGGTGGTGTCACCCATGCGCACCGGTGTGCCGTCTGCCCGTGTGGTGCTGCCAAAGCCCAGAGTCGGGACATCGCCCGGCACCGGAATAATGGCGCGATCGCTGTAGCCTTCGTGTAGGACGAGGCCTACAAGCGCTGCAGCAGACAGGCCCAAAGCGGCAACAGTAGTCCGTGGCCGGTTCATTGACGCATCTCCGGCTGCGCCACCAATCTGGCAACAGTGGCTCCGATGCTGGCCACAAATGCCAACGCCACGAATAGACCACGCGGCAGCGTATCTCCGAAAAGCGGCACCACCACTTCAGCTGCTGTGAAGACAGCCGCAACGATGGACAGCCGAATGCTCCAAGCTCGGCGGGCAACTTTTCGCCAATCGGCAAGCAGGCAGATGCTGCGG
>Ga0214917_10001925_pt1 | contig 26031 bp, 18 predicted proteins | sample LL_1208_BB_MetaG_FD_177983 | JGI IMG/M metagenome (GOLD analysis project Ga0214917, IMG submission 177983) | Freshwater microbial communities from Lake Lanier, Atlanta, Georgia, United States - LL_1208_BB | ecosystem: Environmental > Aquatic > Freshwater > Lake | place: USA: Georgia | collected...
GGAACTCGCTGGGAATCCCAGAGTATGCCCGAACCGGGGCGGTTTTTGAAGCGGGGGCGGCCCCTGCCGCATTGCAACCGGCCGACGGGCGAGCATGATGGGGGCGGAAGGTCGGCAAGGCACGTGCCGCGGCCTCCGGCAGGCGGCGGTCATGACCATCCTCGAAGCCATGGTGCTCGGCGTCGTGCAGGGGCTCACCGAGTTTCTGCCGATCTCGAGCACCGCGCACCTGCGGCTGGTGCCGGCCGTCCTCGGCTGGCCGGATCCCGGTGCCGCCCTCTCGGCGGTGCTCCAGTGCGGCACGCTCGTCGCCGCCTGCACGGCGCTGCGGCACGACATCGCCCGGATCGCCGCCGGCCTGTGGACGGGCCTGCGGACCGGCCGGCCGCTGGCCGTGCCGGAGGTGCGGCTCGCCCTCCTGATCGCCGCCGGCACGATCCCGATCGTGGTCGTCGGCTTCGCGACGCGGCACCTCGTCCGCGGCGAGGCACGGCGGCTCGACGTGGTCGCCGCCGCGCTCGTGGTTGGATCCCTGGTGATGGCGGCCGCCGAACTCGCGTGCCGTCGTCGTCACGCCGGCCGCGCGGGCCTCGACCACGTCCGCGTCGTCGACGGCGTCGTCATGGGGCTGCTGCAATGCCTGGCGCTCGTGCCGGGCGTGTCGCGCAGCGGCGCGACCATCTCGGCGGGCATGTTCACCGGCCTCGACCGCGGTACCGCTGCCCGGTTCTCGTTCCTGCTCTCGCTCCCCGCCGTCGCCGCCGCCGGCGTTCTCGAGGCCTGGCAGCAGCGGCACGAGATCTTCGGCTCGACGCCGGCGGTCGCCGCGGCGGCCGCCGGTGTCGCCGCCGCCGCTGTCGCCGGCCACGTGACGATCCGCTGGCTCCTGCGTCAGCTCGGCAGCCGCACCCTCTGGCCGTTCATCCTCTACCGGCTGCTGGTCGCCGGGCTGGTGATCGCCGGGATCGCGGCCGCGGCCGGGCCGGCATCCGTCACCTCCGCCGGACGCTGATCACCGGCCGCGGCGTGCCGCTGCGGCTCGAGCTCCGCCAGGTTCATCCCGAGCCGCTTGAGCTTCTTGTAGAGCGACGTGCGGTTGATGCCGAGGGCCCGCGCCGCGGCGTCCCGCCGCCAGCCGTGCCGCTCGAGCGCCTCGAGGATCAGCCGTCGCTCGGGATGCGCCATCGACAGCTTCAGCGATCCGGCCGCGGCGGCTTCCCCGCGGCCGGCCTCCTGGGCCGAACCGCCGGCCAGCCTGACTCCCGGGGGCAGGTCCCCCGGCTCGATCCACGGGCTGCGGCCGAGGCAGGCCGCGAACGCCACCGCGTGCTCGAGTTCGCGGACGTTGCCCGGCCAGCGGTGCCGCGCGAGGAGGTCGAGGGCCGGCGGCGAGAAGCCCTCGATGGGCCGCCCGCCCGTGGCCCGCTGCAGGTCGAGGAAGTGCCGTGCGAGCACGGGCACGTCCTCGATCCGCTCGCGCAGCGGCGGCATTTCGATCGTGATCACGTTGACCCGCCAGAACAGGTCCGCCCGGAACCTGCCGGCCGCCACGAGACCGGCCAGGTCTTCGTTCGTCGCCAGGATCACCCGGGCGTCGACGGCATGCGTCCGCGTGCCGCCCACCGGCTCGAACCGCAGGTCCTGCAGGACGCGCAGCAGCTTCACCTGCAGCGCCGCCGACGCCGTCGCGATCTCGTCGAGGAAGATCGTGCCGCCGTCGGCCTGGAGGAACTTTCCCTCGCGATCAACGCTGGCACCGGTGAACGCGCCGGCCACGTGCCCGAACAGCTCGCTCTCCAGCAGCGTCTCGCTGAGGCTGCCGCAGGCCACCTCGACGAACCGGCCCGCATGGCGGCGGCTCGAGCGGTGGATCTCGCGGGCGAGGAGCGACTTGCCGGTGCCGCTCTCACCGGTGATCAGCAGCGTGGCGGGTGCGTCGGCCAGCCGCTCCGCCAGGTCGACGACGCGGCGGATCGTCGGCGAAGAGCCGAGCAGGCCGGGGCCGCGAGGGGAGGCCGTGGCGGCGGCGGAGCGGGCGTCGCCGGCGGCGATCGCGGTTCGCAGCGCCGCCAGCAGTTCCGCATCGCGGATCGGCGGGCTCAGGAAGGCGTCGGCGACGGCCAGGTGGCACGCCGCCGGCGCCGCGATGACGAGCCCCGTGCCCGGGTGGGCCGACCGGAGATGGTCGACGATCCTGGTCGCGCCGGCGCCCGGGAGATGGCCGTCGACGATGCAGGCGTCGTAGCGGCCGCGGGCCAGCGCGGTGAGCGCCTCGTCGACGGTTCCCACGGCGCTGGCGTGCCAGCCGAGGCCGCAGAGCCATTGGGCCATGTTCGAGGCGACCCGCCGGTCGTCGTCGACGACCAACAGCCTGCCGGGGCTCGAGGGACGGTCGACGGCCGTGGCGTGCCGGATCATGGGCTGGTTCCCGGAGGAGTGCGGGGGACGGGCGACGTTCTCCTCAAGTTCTTAGGTCGCGATCCGACGACAGCAAAGTCTCCGCAGGGCGACAATCTTGCCCCGGCGGCACACCCGGCCCCTCACCATCGGCGCGACCCGCCCGACCGCACCTCCGCCGCACCGTCTGGCGGGCTGCTCGCTGTCTGTGGAAAAAGTCATCCATGCCCCCTCCGGTCGCATGGCGACCGTCAAAGATGGTCCACGAAGTCGACCGCAGGAAACGCCGAGGGTTTCCTGGGTCGACTGCCGCCGCATCCAGCGGCGGTCGACTTTATCCACGGGCTGCTAGCGTCTGGCCAGTGGCTCCTCTCCGGCGGTGCCGGCCTCGTCCTGCGCCGGCACGCGTCGCTCGGCGGACACGCCCGCGGGGCGGTCCAGGTGACGGCTGTCGCCCTGACGGCTGTCGCCCTGACGGCTGTCGCCAAGTGCGACGGCATCGGCGATCCGGTCGGCGGCCGGCCCCAGCAGGATCTCCCTGTTTTCGAACAGCGATTCCGGATCCTGGTCGAGCATGCGGATCCGTCGCTGCCGGAAGGAGAAGAAGGCGACCACCGCCAGCGCGGCCAGCACGACGGTCACCACGACCGCCGTGAAGCCCCGCTCCGTGGTCTGGATGAGCCCCGTGATCCGCTCGCCGAACAGATAGGCGAGGCCGAAGAAGCCGCAGATGACCACCGAGGCGCAGATGAAGTCGGCGAGGAGGAAGAAGCGGTACTTCACCTTGAGCATGCCGGCGGTGAGGTAGAAGGGGCTGCGCAGTCCGACGAGAAAACGGGCCACGAAGAACGCCTTGATCCCGTGCTTCTTGAGCAGCGTCTCGATCGTCCGCTCCCGTTCGGGCGTGAGGAAGCCCGACCACCAGGGATGCTCCTTGAGAATCCGGGCGCCGAAAAAACGCCCGATGGCATACATGAGGCTGTCGCCGAGCAACGCCCCGACCAGGCAGGCCGGCAGGGCGTAATACCACTTGAGCTGTGCCAGGCGGCTGGCGACGCCGGCGGCCACGATGGGCACCTCCTCCGGCACGGGCAGGCCGATGCCCGTCAGCGTCAGGAAGAGCACGATGCCGAGGTACGAGCCCCGCTCAAACCAATCGAACATGTGACCTGCAGGGGCGTGGCCGGGAGGGGAGGCGGGACCGTCATCGCACGACGTCCGGCAAGTCTAACAAGCCGGAAAAACCGCTCCATGGCCTTTTTCACGATCGCGACCCGGCAGCAGGGCTGCGCTCGCCTCCGGCGGCCGACCGGTGGGCGGTCGGTGCAGGCCTATGCCAAAGGCCCGTGGATACAGTCGACCGCCCCGGCCGCATTCCGCCCGATCCCCGGCATCAGTCTGCGGTGGCCGGCGGGGACGGCCACTCCACGTCCGGGCACGGTTCGATGAGGAGCGTGGGGGCGGCGAGGTTCGCCGTGAGCGTCCGGACGCGGCCCGAACCTGCCGGCAGAACGAGGATCGCCGCCACCGGCCCGCCCGCGGGGGCGATCCGCGGCAGTCCCTCGGGGCCGAGCACGTACAGGGCGGTGGAGAGAGCGTCGGCCTCGGCGGCGGTCGGCGCGACCACGGTCGCCGACAGCACGCCCTCGGCGGGCAGGCCCGAGCGGGGGTCCAGGATGTGGCCCAGCCTGCGGCCGCGCTCGACGAAAAACTGCGTGCCCGAGCCGCTCGTGCCGAGCGCCCGGCCCTCGAGCGTCACGGTCGCCATCCGGCGGCCGGGACGCAGGGGATGCCGCACGCCCACCTGCCAGCCTCGACGGCCCGCGCGGCCGGCGGCCTGCGTGCCCACGGCCCGCACGCTGCTCGCGCCGCCGTGTACGAGCACGTTGGCGACGCCGGCGGCCGTGAGCATGTCGACGACGCGATCGAGCGCCCAGCCCTTGCCGATGCCGCCGGGATTGAGTTCGACCCCGTCCCGAAGAAACCGCACCCGGCCGGCCTGTTCGTCGATCTCCACCCACCGCATGCCCGCCGTCTCGCGGGCCCGCGTCAGTTCCTCCGCAGCGGGCGTCCGCCCCTGCCTGCGCAGGAAGCCCCAGGTCCTCACGAGCGGCCCGGCCGCCATGTCGAAGCCGCCCGCGGTCCGTTCGTGCAGGTCGCGGGCGAGCAGCAGGAGCGCCAGCAGGTCTGGCCCCACCGGCTGCCAGCCGGCGGCGGCGGCGGCGTTGACGCGGGCCAGTTCGCTGGAGTCGCGGTAGACGGTGATGCGGTCCTCGATCTCGTCCACGAGGTCGAGGGCTGCGACCGCCAGGGCCGTGTCGTCGGCGACCTCCCCCGCGTTGAACACGACCTCGAAGCGGCAGGCCATCGCGTCGCGGCCGACCACCAGGGAGTGGATGTCGTTCTCGCCCTGCATGGTCAGCGCGGCGCGAGGCCGCGATCGAAGGCGTCCTGGTCGCGGCGGAACACCGCCAGCACCGTGTCGAACCGCTCCAGCGGGATCTGGTAGACGGGCTGTTCGCCGGTGTGGGCATGGCAGTGCGCCACCAGGAGCCGGTAGAGGAACTTGAACAGCTGTCGCGGCACACGCAGGCTCCGCAGCCCGTCGAGCAGCCGCCGCTGGTCGACCGTCGGCTCGAACAGTTGCGCGAGGGTGGCGGGGGGATCGCCGACGCTGGCGGCCCTCACCCGCGTCGAGGCAATGTCATAGAGCGTCTCCCCGGACCACTCGAGCGAGGGCACGAGGTTCTGCTTGTCGAGGCGGGCACGCTGGTTGAACTGCTCGTCCTCCCGCTCGATGAACCGATACAGCTCCAGCGGCAGCAGCAGCTTGCAGCCGATCCCGGGCGACTTGAGGAACTTGTTGTCGAGCAGGGGCCAGATCACCTGCCGCATACGGTCGGCCGACCCGTTGATCAGGTGCGGCTCGTCGAGCCGGTCGACGACCACCACGATGCCCGCGTAGCCGTGGGCCGCGAGGATCGCCTGGAATTTCGCCATCAGCTCGTAGCGGTCGTCGCTCCTGGCGAACGCCGGCACCGGCTGGCCCGCGAGGTCGACCTCCGGCATCCGGGCGAGCGCCCGCGCCAGTTGGCCATTGGTGCGGTTGCCCGTCCGCATGCTCCGCACGATGCGGGCCGCCAGCCACCAGCTCCGCGCCCGCCGCCACGCCCACGGCCCCCAGGCCGCCGCCAGCAGCAGCCAGGGCCACCAGGCGCGGGCCCAGTCGAGCGTCCCCCGCTGGAAGCCGACGAGCAGCGCGACCCCGAAGAGGAACGTGGCCGCCAGGCCGACCGCCGTCGGCCACAGGCCCTGCCACGCCCGGTAACCGATGCGTCCGCGCAGCTTCCTCCAGCGGGCCGGGAAGGTCTCGCCGGTCGATTGGTCGTAGCAGGCGGCCAGCAGGGCGAGGTCGCGTGCCTGCGGCGGCGTGAGCCGAGCGGCCTGGCCGGCAGCATCGCGGGCCGGCGAGTCGACGAGCGACGAGACGAACTGCGTCACCGCCAGCGACAGGATCGCGTCCATGTGGTCCCACAGCTTCCACTGCGAGAGCACCCTGTCGACGGGGCGGCTCGGCCCGACGCGACTGACGAACCGATCGAGAAACGGGTTGAAATCGTCGTAGAGGACGACGAGCGTGCGGCGGTCGGGGTGCGACTCGTTGTGACGGTCGAACTGCCGCACCATCTGCAGCTTGAGCGCCGTCTTGCCCGACCCCTTCTCGCCGAACACGATCGCGGTGCTCGGATCGGCGGGGTCGCCGTAGATCTTGTCCCAGGCCGGGTGGTAGGTCGATTCGAGGCAGGTCCGCTTGAAGACGGTGTCGTTCTGCGCGTCCTCCTCGGCGAAGGGGTTGCCGGCGATGCCGTGGTGCTCGAGGAATTCCTGGATCTTCATCGCGGCTCCGCTTTCGGGATGGCCCTGCTCACTTTCCGGCGGGAACCATGCCCTCGACCATCTTGCGGAAGCCGTCGGCCTCCTTCGCGACGGTCGCCGCCGGCCCGTAGAACTTGATGAAGTGGCTGCCCGCGTCGGGAGTCTCGATGATCGCGGCGAGCATCCTGTAGTCGGGGCGATCGATCGCCTTCCCGCCGGCGAACGGTCCGCCCGGCATGTCCTTGTAGGTGCCAGAGACGTCGACCATGGTGACCGTGCTGCCGGCGACCTTGAGCGTCTTCGTCGAAGCCTTGTCCTTCGTGGCGGTGCCGTCGGGCTGCGTGAACTGGCCGTACCAGCGGTCGACGTTGGCCTGCACGCCGCCCCCCGCGCCCATCACGGTCATCCTGCCGGCCGGCACACCCTCGCCCGCCGACGGGATCGCGAATTCGGTCTCGACGATGCCGGACTTCGGCTGCACACGCCTCCATCCGGCTGGCGCCTCGAGCGACAGCGTGCCGCCCGCGACGTTGAAGACCCGCACGTCTTCGGCGGCGGCGGGTGGCTGGGCCGCGGCCGTGCCGGCGAGGATGGACACCATCGCCACCGACGCCCACGCCACCGCACAGGCGAGCCACTCCGAACCTCCACGACGGAGCGGGACCTCAGGGCGAGACCCGATCCTCAGGAACGCGGCTCGTGGGAAGATGACGCGCTGGAACATGGCCGAAAGTCTCCTGGGCGAAAAGTGAGGTGGCGGAGATCTGCGATCTGCGGGCTATCCTGCGGGCGTCGGGCTGCATGCGGCCGCCGGCGGGTCGGACGGACCAGCCCGTGGGGGCCGACGGTCCGTACGAGCCTGGAATCTAGCACACGGGGCGTTTTCCCGTGGCATCCCGGCACTGCCGTCGTTTTTCACGGCGGTGGCAGCCGCGTCTCAGAATCGCACGCCGCCGCCGAAGCAATCCGGAAACGCGTCCTGGACGGGCCGCCATTCGGGCCAGTCCGACCGCCACACCACCTCCGTCCCAGTGGCATGTCCTCCGTCCAGCCAGGCCTGCATCGTCGCCGCGTCGAGCGGCTCGGTCGGATCGCCGCCCGGAAACGCGATGCACCAGGTGGCGTCTGGCCGCTCGGCGATCGTGGCGTGGAACGTGGGCCGCAGGTCGCCGGCCGCCGGCAGCGGCTCGATCCGCTCCAGTGCGCGGTCCGCGACGTCGGGCATCGAGGCCGCGGCCGCCGCGATGTCGGCTGCCACCGCCTGCCATGACTGGCCGTCGGCCGCGGGCCGCGGGTTGCCGCCGCTGGCCGCGGCGGCGAGCGGCCGCGCCCGCGGCAGGGTCGCCACGACCTCGGGGGCGAGCGGCACCAGCCGCGCCAGCGGCAGCTGGTTCGTGGCCTCGATCTGCAACTTCGTCCCGCAGGTGGGACAGCGGCCTGTCCTGCCGGCGAGCTGCTCCTTCACCCGGAAGCGGTGCCCGTTGGGGCAGTGGATCTCGATCGCCATCCGTTCGCCTCGTGTTCCGACGGGTCCGAGCCGCATGCCCGCCCCGGGCGGAGCCGCCGCCCGGCGTTCCGCTATTGTAAGCTCACCCGTCGTTTCCACAGCCCCGGAGAACCACTCCCGTGCGTCACCGCGATTCGAGGCGTCCGCAGCGCGAGGCAGATCGTGAACGGGATCGCGACCAGCAGGACGAGGAGCCGACAGGGCCGCCCGAGCTGGCGATCGTCGGGGACCTGACCGACAACGAGTCGGACCTCACCGAACGGCTGCTCGGCGTCGAGCCGGGGGGCGAGTGCACGATCTACTTCGATTCCCCGGGGGGCAGCCCCTACTGCGGCATGTCGCTGGTCGCGCTCATCCGGCTGCGGGGCATCCGGGCCACGGGCGTGGTGACCGGCGAGTGCTCCTCCGCGGCGCTCTGGCCGTTCGCCGCCTGCGAGCGGCGGCTGGTGACCCGGTTCAGCGTGTTCCTCTTCCACCCCATGAAGTGGCAGAGCGAGGAGCACATCGGCATCCGCGAGGCCGCAGAATGGTCGCGACACTTCGTCGAGCTCGAACGCGACATGGACGTCCTGCTCGCCGAGCTCTTCGGTCGGTCGGCGGACCTGATCGACGAGTGGAGCCGCGCGCACCGCTACGTGACCGGCCGCGAGCTCGCCGAGGCGGGCCTGGCGGAGCTGATCGACCTGCAGCCGCTGCCGCGGTAGCGGCCACGTTCGCGGGTCAGCCGCGGAAGTCGCCGTGGCAGCTTGCGCACGACTTCCGGAGGTCGCCGATGGCCGAGCGGGCGGCGTCGTAGTCCTTTTTCTTGGCGGCGTCCCGCGCCCGCACGGCGGCGTCCCGCATGGTGGCGGCATGGCCGAGGTAGGACTGATCGTCGTGATACTCGTAGTCGGGCTGGCGGATGGCCTCGCCGATCGCGGCGACGATCTCGGCGTCGTGGCGGAGCTGTTCGAGCGACTTCTCGAATCCCCCGGCCGACGAGATCGCCGCGCCGAGCCGCTCGTCGGCCGCCTCGAGCCGCGACATGAGCGCCGGCCGCGCGGCGACCTGGCTCCACCGGAAGTCCTCGTCGCGGTCGGCCCGGGCCGTCGGCGGTATGCCGTCGAGGAGTTCGCCGAGGTCCGCGACCCGCAGCTTCGCCTCAGCGAACGACTGGTCGGTGCCGACCTTGCAGTTGAATCCGACCCGCGCGAACAGGTCGCGGATCGCGGCCGCGTCCTTCTGCCAGCGGATCTGCTGGTCGTAGGCCGCGATCACGCCGAACGCGACCGCGACGGCGCTGAAGCCGTCGCGGGCCTTCTCGTAGCCGCCGCCCTTGAAGGCGGAGGGGTTCGCCACCGCCTGGGCGAGCTGGGCCTTCATGTCCTTGATCTCGTCCGTGAGCGTTTCCTCGGAGACGAGCGTCGACCAGCGGAAGCTTGCGCCGGCTGCTGCCGCTCCGGCGACCGGGCCGCCCGCCGCCGCCGCCGGCTGCGAGGCGACCGCGGTGAAGTCGGGCCGCGGGCCGGCGAGTTCCGCGAAGGCGTCGTCGCGGAACACGCCGAGCGTGGCCCGGTCCCAGGCCGCCGTCCGCGGCTTGGCGCGACGAATCTCCTTCGCCTTCCCCCCGGCACGCGTGCCGGGGTTGGTGCCGGCATTGCGGCCGCCGCTTTGGACGTCATCGTCGCGGGACGCCGCGGTCGCCGCACTGGCGCGTCCGGAACTCGGCGGTGCCGCCACGGCGCCGCGGACGCCGCAGGCCATGACGGCCGCGCAGGCGGCGACGGCCAGGCAGGCCGGCAGGGACCGCTGCATGGTCGGCAGGCAAGCGGCCGTCGGGCGAGACGAAGCCCCCGTCGAAACGCCGGCCGCGGGGCGGGAAGAAACAGCCACGAGCGTCTCCCTTTCCGATCGCGCGTCCAGTGGCCCCGCGTCGCGTCGGAGCCCCCGCCGAGCATACCAAAGACGGCCTCCGCAGCGGCCCGGGCAGGCCCGCAGACGGCGGTTTCGGGACGGTTTTTACCCTTGACCCCGGACACGCCCGCCGTCACTCTCCCCGGCCACCGTCGACCTTCCAGCCACGGGCTGCCGCGGCGGCGGCAGCCTTGCGAGAGCCGACGGAGTCCACACGGGAGACCAGCATGATCGCCGCAGCCCGCACCGCCCATCGTTCCCGCCTCCGTTCCTGCCGCCAGGCGGGCCGCATCGCGCCGATCGGCCTCTGCCGCAGGTGGTTCGCCGTGGCGGCCGCGTGCTGGGGCCTGATGCTCGCGGCCATCCTGCCGGGCTGCTCCAAGGGCGGCGGCACCGCGGCCGATGCCGGCACGGAGCCCGCCAAGGCGACGGTGACGACGTTCCTCGATGCGATCAAGCGGGGCGACGAACAGTCGGCCAAGGCCATGCTGACGAAGCTCGCTCGGGCGAAGACCGAGGAGATGGGCATTTCCGTGGCCCCGCCGGTGAGCAGTTCAGCCACCTACTCGATCAGGGATTGCGAGCGGATCAAGGACGCGGAAGACCTCGTGCACGTCGCGACGACGTGGACCGACACCGACGGCGACGGGTTCACGTCGACCGAAAACGTCATCTGGGCCGTCCGGCTCGAGCCGGAGGGATGGCGGGTGGTCGGGATGGCGACGCTGGTGTTCGACGACATGCCGCCGCTGCTCCTGAACTTCGAGGATCCCGAGGACATGATCGCGAAGCAGGACATGGTCGCGGCCGAGCTGCAGAGGCGGGCCCAGCAGGCCGCCGCAGCGGAGGCCGGCACACGGACGGCGACGGGGCCGACGGACGGCCAGCGAAAGTAGCCGACCGTGCGAGCGCGAGCTGTCGTGGGGTGGTGGCCGACGCGATGGCGGCGGGCTGCCGTTCGCACGCGGCCGAGTTTCCCCGGCCGGAGGCATTTTGCCCCGCTCGACACGCCCGCCCTTGCCCGCTGAGCCGGACGATCCGTGGCGGACCGTGACGGACCGGACCGTGACGGACCGGATCTTGACGGACCGGATCGTGCCACGTGCCCGCCTGGCGGCCGCCGTCGTCCGAGTCTGACCAGGGCTCGCCGCCCAGCCATGTCGGGAGCCCCCCTCCCAGCCGCTCCGCCCGGCCTCAACGACAGGCCTCAACGACAGGCCTCAACGACAGGCCTCAACGGCAGGCCTCAACGGCAGGCCCCAACGGCAGGCCCCGGAGGTCGCCTCGGGGGGCCGCCGAAAGCCTCTGCCAAAAGGGGTGCAGGGGCGATTTGAGCTAAAAATACAGGGCTCAACGCAGATGCGGCAGTCCTCCCGGGGACGGGCGGTCCTTGACAGTATCCGGGGCACTGATAGCCTACCTGCCTGGATTACCCAGGCAGAAGATCTTTCCTAATCCGCAGACATTCTCGATGAATGTTGGGTTCAGGTTCGTCTCCAGCCTCAGGTGTTTCCGCAAATCGCTCTGTTGCTGCGGTCCGGTGGCCGTCCCGGATCGGGGTTGTTTCGTGACGGCTTCAGGAACGCGCTCGCGTTCGGTGTTTTCATCTGGAGGACTTCTGATGAAGCGTTTTCTCGGTTTCGCTTTCGCCATGTTCGTCGCGCTCGTCGCGATCGCCCTCGTCGGTGGTGATTCGGGTGCCGTCGCCGGCCACGGCTGCCACGGTCGTGCCCGCTGCCACGGCGGCCTGTTCGCCCACAAGAAGAACCGCTGCCACGGCGGCCTGTTCGGCCACAAGAAGAACCGTTGCCACGGCGAGGCCGCTCCGGCCGCGTGTGAGTCGGGCTGCGGCGAGGCCGCTGCCAGCTGCGGTGGCGAGTCGATGGCCGCCGAGGGCGGCTGCTCGAGCTGCGGTGGCGAGTCGATGGCCGTCGAGGGCGGTTGCTCGAGCTGCGGCGGTGGCGAGGTCGTCAGCGGCGGCTGTGCCGGCGGTGCCTGCGAGGGTGGCAGCGTGATCTCCGAGGGCGTTCCGACCGAGGCCGCTCCGGCTGCCCCGGCCGCTCCGGCTGCTCCGGCTGCTCCGGCGAAGACCTGAGCCTGACCTGGCTTGCTCGCCGCAGTTGTCTTGCACAGCATGCGGCGGATGGCCGGACGTACGAACGAGCCGGGCCTTCCTTGCTGGAAGGCCCGGCTTTTTTTATCGGCTGCTGCATTCCAGTCGACGTGCGAGTCGGACGCCAGCGTTCGATGGTCACTCCCGTAGGCTGCTCATTCCTGCCCGCCGGCTTGCGACGGCACCGGTTGGAGCGGCGGTGCCGCTTCACCTGCCGCCGGTGCGAGCCTGCGGAGTAGCCGGCCGCGACGCGGGGCTGGCTGCTGGGGGTTCGCCGGATCGGCCGTCTGCCGCTCGGCCCTTCGCCGGGCGATCTCGCCGATCACGCCGCCGACGAGATCGATGACGGCATCGGCCGTGGAATCCTGCCTCACGTCCGGGGGCAGCGTCGACTTGATCCGGTCGGCAGTCGAGCGGTCGCTCCGCTCGTCTTCCGACCTCGCGGCGTCGCGGCCGTCACCTGCCGCGGTGCCCGCGGGGCCGGGCGGTTCGCGGTCCGTGCGCCCGCCGGCACCGCCGCCAGCGGTGGCATCGGCGGCGGCCTCGGGACGCCAGCCGGGTTGTGGAGGGCCGGAGGGACCTGACTGCCGCGACGGCGGCTCGCCGGCAGACGATTCGGGCTGCCGCGGGCCGACCGGCCTGCCCCGCAGACGATCGACGAGCTCGCCGACGACCTGTCCGGCGGTGCTGCGCAGCGTGCCCTCGAGGTTGACCCGCGGCGCCCCAAGTTCGCCGCCGATCTGCGCGGTGAGCGTACGGCCGGCCAATGATGCCAGCAGCGGCCGGTCCTGCGGCAGATCGGCTGGAATCGGCAGTTCGAGCCTGATGTTCAGCGACTGATCGACCAGGCTCACCGAGCCACTCGATCGCAGGTCGAGCCGCTGACCGGGCTTGGTAAGCGGCACGCCAAAGGCGAGTCCCTTGTGCGACACGCGGCGATCGGCGAGCCGGAATTCGACGTGCGACTGGTCGGCGATCCTGATGGCCGGCGGCCCCGGCAGCTTCCCGGGCAGGGCCTCGATGATCCGCGCCACGAGCGGTCCGGGGCCGAGGTCGACGGCGTGCATGGAGAGCACGCCCGCGACCTGCCCCGATTCCGGGGAGCCGACGGGCAGCGTCGCCTCGTCGATCCGCAGCGAGAAGCGGCCGCCGGTTCGCGTCGCATCGGCGAGCACCGGCGCGATGTAGGCGAGCACGCCCTGGGCGACCGCGGGCTCGAGACGGGCGTCGGCCAGCAGCTGCACCGGCTCGATCTGCCATTCGCTCCACCCGCCCCGCGGCGACGGCGCCAGCGTCGCCCGCACGTTGATGGGGTCGCTGACCCAAGGCTCCGCGGTCCACGGCCCCTCGATCCGCACGACGGCGTCCGCCACGTCCACCTGCATCCGCACCGGGCTACGACGCGGTGGACGCGGAGCGGCGGGAGCGTCCCCCGGTTCGTCGTCGCGGACCACCGGGACGAGAAGATTTTTCAGGTTCGAGCGGCGGTCGGCGTCGAAGACGACGCGGGCCTCGAGGCCCTCGATCCGCACCCTGCCGAGGTCGCCCCCGGAGAGCAGGATTCCCGCGAGGCCGTGGCCGATCTCGACGCGGCGGACGGCGATCGGCTCGTGGCTGCCGTCCCGGGGCTCCACGTGGAGGTCTTCCAGGAGCATCGGACCGAGCCAGCCGAGTCGCACGCCGCCGACGCGGACGTCGGCCTGCAGTTCCGGCAGAGCCCTGGCGATGAGCCGCGAAATCCGCGCGGGATCCGACAGCATCCAGGGGATGCCGGCGGCGCCCAAAAGGGCGACGACGCCGGCAGTCGCGAGGGCCGTCCGCGTCGTGGACGAGAATCCGGGCCACGAGGGGGCGGGCTGGGGCATGGCGGCGGGAAGCGTGACGGGCGGGTCGGGCTGGGGCATGCGGGGCACTCCGGTGACGCGGCGAAGCGTCGGCCGATTGTATCCACACACGTGCGGCCGGGGCACGCGGGCCGCACGGGCGGCCGAGGATCACGACCTGCCCGCCGCCGCGGACACGGCCTTCCGCCGCCCGCCTCGAAAGCGGTCTACGCAGCGGATGGCGTCGGGGTTCGCCACAGGCTCTCGCACGTCGGCCGGACAGTGCGATAGACTCGGGGTCGTCCGCGGGCGTAGCTCAGTTGGTAGAGCGCTAGCTTCCCAAGCTGGATGTCGAGGGTTCGAGTCCCTTCGCCCGCTCTAGCTTCACGCCCGCAGTGCCATCCCTGGCCACTGCGGGCTGATAGAGGCAAGCCACTCGCCGTCCGGGCGAGCTTCACGCCCGCAGTGCCATCCCTGGCCACTGCGGGCTGATAGAGGCAAGCCACTCGCCGTCCGGGCGAGCTTCACGCCCGCAGTGCCGCGGACTGCTCGCCGGTGGAGGCATCCTCGGCGGCCAGATGCTCGGTGCTTCCAGCCCATCGCCACGCATCTGCCGCGCTCATTCGTGCTCCCCCTCGATGCGGGCTTCGCCGTCGTCGTCGATGTCGACCCGCAGCCGCATCGGGTGGCAGCACACCGGGCAGTCCTCGACGTAGTCCTGCCGGGCACCGGCGGACACGTCCACCGGCACGACGATCTCCTCGCCGCACGAGTCGCACACGTACGACCCGTCGGCGTGCGGCGACCTGCGTCGCCGGCCGGGGTGGGATTTTTTCTTCATGGCGGCCGGAGAGGATACCGCGTCGCCGCGGCGGTGGGGAGGGCTCGTTTGAGGGCGTGCGGCTCCGGCGAGGCGATATTCCTCTGCGACGGTCGACGACGGATACCCACGTGTTCACGCAGGCGAAGACGCTGCTCGCGGCGTTCCGCGAGGCAACGCTGCAGGCCGACCTCGGGCCGGCAGCGGCTCACGATCCGCGAGGTCGTAGTCGGGCTGCTATCTCCCCGCCGGCGGCCGCTCCGCGGCAGGCAGCCGGATCCGGATGTTCTTGTAATACACCATGCTCTTGGGATCGTGGGCCTGCAGGGCGATCTGCCCGTGCGACAACAGCCTCCGCTCCCGCCCCTTCTTCCGCTCGGCCGCGGGCGGCTCGTCGTACTCGACGACCGGCGCGCCGTTCACGCTCACAGTGATCCGCCTGCCCGCGACGGAGACGCCGTACTCGAACCACTCACCGTCCCTGACCGGCGCGGCGTCGAGATCGCGGACGTCGACCAGGCTCCCCGTCTTCCGCTTGTCGGGATACGTGTCGCAGACCTGGGCCTCGTAGCCCTTCTTGAGCGAGCCGGGCTGCGGCTCGGTGTGGAAGAAGACACCGCCGTTCGAGCCCGGCACCGCCTTCACGTCCATCTTCAGTTCGAAATCGGTGAAGTCGTGGCCGCCCACGGGACCGACGTAGAACAGGTGCGCCATCGGGCCGCCTCCGGCGGCGATGGCACCATCCTCGACGCGGAACGACTCCGGGTGGTCGGCCGCCTCCCAGCCTGCGAGCGTCGCGCCGTCGAAGAGCGGCTGCCACTCGTCGGCATCTGCCGCGGCGGCCGCGAGCACGAGGCCGGTCAGGAGACCGAGGATGCGGCCAGCAGGCCGCAGTCCGCTCCACATCGGGGGCATGACACCGCTCCTTCCTTCGGTCGGCACGGGACGAACCGCATCATTCTGTGCCGTCGGCGCGTTCGCCGCCAGCAGCCCGTGCGGCGACCACCCGGCCGCCGCGGTCGTCTGCCGCCGGCCGGCCGGCGACGGACCGGCCGCGTGACACAGCCGCGTGACACAGCCGCGTGACACAGCCGCATGAAAAAGGCCGCCGCCCCCGAAGGAGCGGCGGCCCGAAAAACCTTTGGTGGGCCGCATCAACGGCAAGCCCGTCGACCCGCCGCTATCGGCGCGGCCCTCCGGTACAGTCACATTGCGTCACTGATCACCTCCTTTCGCACAAGGAATCCCAGCCGCCACGGCCCTGCACGGCCGCCGCCGGGCGATTCTCTCCCCGGCCGTCGCCGGAGAACACGCTCGTATCGTAGCCGTCCGGCCTGCTGCGGGGGGATCTTTCGGCGACGCAGGCCCGCCGCACGGCCGTTTCAGCCGCCTGCGGATGCCTGCCGCGCCGCCGTCGCCGCGCCGTAGGCCGCCTCGATCTCGTCGCAGGCCCGCTCGAGGCCGTCTTCGGCGGCCAGCCGCAGGGCGACGCCGCGGCAGCGTTCGGCCACCGCGCGATCGTCGAGCAGCGGCCGCAGCGCGGCGGCGACCGCCCCACCCTGGAAGCGTCGCGGCGACAGCGACGATCCCAGTCCCATTCCCTCCAGCCGTGCGGCGTTGTCGAGCTGGTCGAACCCCATCGGCATCACCAGCTGCGGCACGCCCGCGGCGAACCCCTGCGACAGCGAGCCGATGCCGCCGTGGTGCACGACCGCCGCGGCCTGCGGCAGGAGCCAGCGAAACGGCACGAAGTCGACGTGCCGGACCGTGTCCGGCAGAGGCCGCGGCAGCTGCTCGGGAAATCGCGTGAGCAGAAGCCCACGGCGGCCGAGCCGGCCGCAGGCGTCGACGGCCGCCTCGAAGAATGTCCGGCCGAAGACGTTGGCCGACCCGGGCGTGAACACCAGCGGGGGCGTGCCGGTGGCGAGAAAGCCGCGCACGTCCGCCGAGGGCTCGACGACGCCCTCCTCGCTGTAGAGCGGAAAGCCGGTGAGCCGCACCTGCGGCGGCCAGTCGGGCTGCTGCGGCGCGAACCACTCCGGAAACAATCCGAGCACCCGCAGCGGCGAGTGCAGCCAGTCGCGCGCCACGCGGACGACCGGCGGCAGGCCCAGCCCGCCGCGGTAGGCGTTGAGCCAGGGACAGATCCGCGGGTCGGCCAGGAGCGTGTCGACGAGCCACCACTGCAGCCCGCGGAACCAGGCCGGGCCCCGGTGCACCCAGACACCCGGCACCCGCGGGCCCGCGTGCCCGCTGCGAAAGAGCGCCGGCGAAAGGTGCACCGTGACGAGCGGCACGCCCGTCTGCTCCTGGGCCACCCGCGCGCCGAACGCCAGCGTCGAGCCGACGACGATCGTGCGTCCCGGCTCGTGCCGCTCGATCACGGCCCGGTGGATCGGCTCGAGCAGCGGGCGCACGGCGAGGTCGATGATCCGTGCCGTGCCGCGCAGCGGGTGCCAGATCAGCGGATCGCGGATCATGTCGCGGAAGTCGACCTCCGGCAGCGGGTCGACGAATTCGAGGCCCGCCCCCTCGACGAGGCCGCGAAAGTAGCCCGCCGTCACGAGGGTCACCCGCCAGCCGCGCCGCGCCAGCCCGCGGCCCATCCCCACGAACGGATGGACGTCGCCCGAACTGCCGACGGCACAGAGAATCGCCCGCCGCCCGGCACCGCGTCGCGACTCGGTGCCGCGGTCGTGCATGTCAGGTGCTCGATGACTTCGCGGCGTTGGCCCGATAGTCCCAGGGCGGTTGCGGGCTCGGCTGGGCCCACAGGCCCACCTTCTGCGCCTGCGCCTGCGCCTGCAGCGCCGCCAGCGAGTCGTCGTGGGAATAGGCGGCGTAGTGCCAGGCGTTGCCGGTGGCGACCATCTGCCGGTTGACGTCGATGCCGTTGACGGTGAGGTGTCCGATCCAGCGGCCGTAGCGATCCTTGCCGTCGTCGACCACCTCCACGGTCTTGCCGAAGACCATCGTCGCCAGCGCCTCGCGGGACACCTTGCCGAAGTCCTGGCTGAGTTCCGGCGCGTCGATCTCCGCCAGCCGCACCTTCTGCTGCTGGTTCGACTCGTCGAGGCAGGTGAGGGTGTCGCCGTCGTTCACACCCACGACCCGCCACAGCCGGGGACTGCCGGAACGGCCCGCCGCCGTCGACGAGGGCGTTGACGGCTGCGACGAGACGGGCTGCGCCGGGGTGCCGACGCCGACGGCCTGGGGAAACGTGGCCGCGGGTGCGGGAGGGGGCTGCTGCTGCGTTGCGGCGGCGCCGGCAACGGCCGCGGTGCCGGCGATCGCGGCGGGGGCGGCGTAGCCGGACGCCGGCTGCCCTGGCTGGGACGCGGGCGCCATGGCCGGCGCCTCCTGCGAGGGACCCCACTGCGCCGGCGGCGGCGCGGGCTGCTGCACCGCTCCCCACGCGGCGGGCGGCTGGGCCGCGGCCAGAGCCGCCGGCGGCATGCCCTGCGGCGGCACGATCGGGGTGCCGTTCAGCGCCGGCGATCCGGGTGGATACTGGTACGGCGCGGGCCGGTACCGGGCCACGGTGGCCGGCGGCAGGGCGTAGGTGGGCGGGGCGACGGCCTGCGTCTGGTAGTTCCAGCCCTGCACGGCCGCGGGCTGGGCCACTGCCTGGCGGCGGTTCACCTGCGCGGTCGCCGGCGCCGCGGCCGTGGCCGCCGCCAGCACTGGCGGACCGATCTGGTAGGTGAAGACGTAGGTCGGGGAGTAGTACACCGTCATCGGCCGGCCATCGGTCCCGATGCCCCGGTAGGGCACTGGCTGCGGCGACCAGTTGGGAGGGATCGTGCCTCCCTGGATCACGGCCGACGGCAGCGGCGGCGCCTGCCAGTACGGCACCGGTTCGGTACTGGAGCCCGGTGCCGCGACGCCTCCTGCCCAGGCGGCGGTCGACGTGGAGGCCACGCCGTTCGTCGGCTCCGCCCGCGCGGTCGCCAGTCCGGCACAGAGCAACGCGACGGCGACGCCGAGGAACGACGTCGCGCCGGGGCGGTGAGGGCGTTCGTGCCGCACGTCGTGCATCCTCCTGGCGACCTTCGGTCTCTGCACCTTCGGTGTTTAGCAGCCGTGGACCGCAAGCCGCAGGCGAATTTTCCGGCCGTGCGACAGCGGCCCACCCGGACGACCGGGGCGGCCTGCACCGCCGTCATGGAGAGGTCGGCGTTTCCGGCGGTCGCGATGGAGTCGTCCCGGCGTCGCGGGGCCGATCCGGCCTCGATGCCACGGCGACTGGGCGAACCTGGCAGGCTGCGAGGAATCGCACCATGCGGGCTGGAATTTCCCGGCCCGACGGCCTCTCCCTGCTTCGCCACGTTCCGCCGTCAGCCGCGGCGCGTCTACACTCTCTCGGCATGCGATTCTGCCTGTCCGTTCCCACGCCGGCGGCGGCCGTCGTGCTGCTGCTGGCGACCGCCGGCGGCCTGGCCCGGGCCGCTGAGACCGACGCTCCGTCGCACGACGCGCTCGCGGCGCGGGCCCGACGTGCGGGCCTGCGTGTCCTCGGCGGCGAGCACCTCACGCTCATCACGGATCGGCCCGCCCGCGCCCGCGACGGCGTCGACGAGCTGCCCGACGTGTTCGACACGGCCTGGGCGGCGTGGTGCGCGCACTATGGAATCGAACCTGCACGTCACCACGATTGGCGGGCCGTCGGCTGCCTGATCGTCGACCGCGAACGGTTTCGCGCCGCCGGCCTGCTGCCCGACGCGATCCCCGACTTCACGAACGGCCACTGCCACGCCGACCGCTTCTGGCTCGCCGACCAATCGAACCCCGACTACCGGCGGCATCTCCTGCTGCACGAGGGCGTGCACGCCTTCACGCTCACCGTGCGTCAGCTCGACGCCCCCACCTGGTACACCGAGGGCATCGCCGAATACCTCGCCACGCACAGGCTCGACGACGTGGACGGAGGGCGGCGATTCGTTTCCACGCCGATGCCGGTGCGGGCCGCCGACGTCGAGCAGCTCGGCCGCATCGAGAGGGTTCGAGCGCTGCGGGCCGCCGGTCGGTGCCCCGGGCTGGATGAGGTCTTCGCCACGACCGCCGCAGAGCACCGCGATCTCTCCGATTACGCGGTGAGCTGGGCGGCGGTCGCCATGCTCGCCCGTCACCCGCGGCATGCGGCCGCGTTCGCCGCCGCGGAGCGAGGGCCGCTCGACGCCGCATTCACGCGGCGGCTGACCACGTCGTCGGGCTGGGACGCCGCGCTGGCCGACCGCGATTTCGACGCCTTCACCGACGAGGTCGACTACGGATACGACGCCACCCGATCGGCGGTCGACTGGTCGACCGGCCGGCCGCTCGCCGCCCGGCAGCAGGCGACGGTCGCCGGCGATCGCGGCTGGCAGAACACCGGCTGGTCGCTCGACCGTGGCCGCCGCTATGCCTTCACCGCGACGGGCCGCTGCACGGTCGGATTCCTGAGCGACGCCGAGTCCGCAGCGGACCGCGAACCGCGCCGGCTCGAGTCGACGGCCGACGGCATCTCCCTCCGCTGGTACCGCGGCCGGCCGCTCGGCCGGCTGCTCGTCGCCCAATGGATGGAGGAGCCGCCGGGCGGCGGTCGCCCGCGGTTCGAGGTCCTGGCGGCCGGGGCAGGAGCCGCGTTCACGGCGGCGGTCGACGGCCCCGTCTTCATGAAGATCAACGAGCCGCCGGGAGAGCTTGCCGACAACGAAGGCCGGCTCGATCTGGAGATCAAGCCCACGGAGTGACTGCGGCGAATGGATCCTGTGTGCGCCTCGAAACGCGTCCGCGCATCCTCGCCCTCGTCTCTCGCAGCCCGAGCGGCGGGTGACTCGATTCCTCCAGCGCTGACGAGGGGTTGCCCGCGTCCTCGAGCCGGCGTAGACGGCCAGCGGAGACATGGATGTCGGAGCGCAGACGTCTCCGAGTGAGCGGAGGCCCGGAGGGCCGTAGCGAACGTCCGGCGAGAGGATGCGGGCGACGCCGGCGCGCCGGACGCCCCCAAGGCCTTGCCCGGAGCATTTACGGCTGGGCCAACGCTACGCGTGGACCGCGAACTCGCCGGCCGCGAGGCTCGGCAGGTTCGTCTGCCCCATCAGCCACAGGTCGACCGACCGGGCCGCCTCGCGGCCCTCGTGGATCGCCCAGACGACGAGCGACTGGCCCCGCCGCATGTCGCCGGCCGCGAACACGCCGGGCGTGGTGGTCATGTAGTCGGGACCGGTCTTCACGTTGCCCCGCGGGTCGAGCTCGAGGCCGAGGTCGGCGATCGGCCCCTGCTTCTCGGGCCCCATGAACCCCATGGCCAAAAGCGCCAGCTGGCAGGGCCATTCCTGCTCGCTGCCGGCCAGCTCGCGGAACTTCTGCTGCCCCGTGGCGGTGTCGGTGTACCACTCGATCCGCACTGTCCTCAGACCCCGGAGCTTGCCCTGGTCGTCGCCGAGGAACTCCTTCGTGAGGATGCTCCACTCGCGACGGCAGCCCTCTTCGTGCGAGGAACTGGTCCGCAGGATGACCGGCCACGCGGGCCAGGGCGTGTTCGTGGGCCGCTCCTGCCGCCGCGGATACTTGCCGAGGTCGGGCGGCTGCGGGAGCAGCTCGAACTGCGTCAGGCTCTTCGCCCCCTGGCGGTTGCTGGTGCCGTCGCAGTCGGAGCCGGTGTCGCCGCCGCCGATCACGACCACGTCCTTCCCCTCGGCGAGGATCTGCCCCTGCACGTCGTCGCCGGCATTCCGCTTGTTCTGCTGCGGCAGGAACTCCATCGCGTAGTGCACGCCCGCGAGTTCCCGTCCCGGGATCGGCAGGTCGCGGCCGAGCGTGGCGCCGCCGGTGAGCACGATCGCGTCGTAGTCGTCGACGAGCTGCCGCGTCGGCAGGTCCGTGCCCACGTTCACGCCGCAGCGAAACTCGACACCCTCCTCCTCCATCTGCTTGACCCGCCGCCACACCCGCCACTTCTCGAGCTTGAAGTCGGGAATGCCGTACATGAGCAGCCCGCCGGGGCGGTCGGCCCGCTCGAAGAGCGTGACCAAGTGCCCGGCGCGGTTGAGCTGCTGCGCGGCGGCAAGGCCGGCCGGGCCGCTGCCGACCACGGCCACCCGCTTGCCCGTGCGGGCCGCCGGCGGCTCCGGCACCACCCAGCCCTCGTCGAAGGCCCGGTCGGCGATCGTCATCTCGATCTGTTTGATCGCGACGGGATCCTCGTTGATCCCCAGCACGCAGGCCGCCTCGCACGGGGCGGGGCAGACGCGGCCGGTGAACTCGGGGAAGTTGTTCGTGGCGTGCAGCCGCTGGCTGGCCTCGTGCCACTGCTGGCGGTACACGAGGTCGTTGAAGTCGGGAATGATGTTCCCGAGCGGGCAGCCGGTGTGGCAGAAGGGCACGCCGCAGTCCATGCACCGCGCACCCTGGGTCTTGATCTCCTCCGGGGAGAGAATCGTCAGGAACTCGTTGTAGTGCTTGAGGCGGTCGGCCACCGGCGCGTAGCCGCTCACCTGTCGCCCGTACTTCATGAAACCGCGCGGCTCACCCATGGACCTTCTCCTGCTGACGTGCTTCCTGCTGTTCCTGGTCGGCGAGCCTGCGCAGTTCCGCGAGCGCCCGCTTGTAATCGGTCGGCATCACCTTCACGAACTTCTTCTGCTCCGTGGCCCACTGGTCGAGGATCTGCCTGCCGCGGCCGCTGTCGGTGTATTCGACGTGCTTCTCGATCCGTCCCCGGACGTATGCGAGGTCGCCCGCATCGAGCTCCTCGAGCGCCACCATCTCCATGTTGACCCTCGGCCGGAACGTGCCGGCCGCGTCCCAGACGTAGGCGATGCCGCCGCTCATGCCCGCCGCGAAGTTGCGGCCCGTCTCGCCGAGCACCACGGCCCGTCCGCCCGTCATGTACTCGCAGCCGTGGTCCCCCGTGCCCTCGACGACGGCCTCGGCGCCGGAGTTGCGGACGCAGAACCGCTCGCCGCAGATGCCGCGGATGAAGACCTCGCCGCTGGTCGCGCCGTACAGCACGACGTTTCCGGCGATGACGTTGTCCTCCGCCTTGAACGGCGCCTCGCGGGACGGCCGCACGATGACGCGGCCGCCCGACAGGCCCTTGCCGCAGTAGTCGTTGACGTCTCCCTCGACCTGCACGGTCACCCCGGGCACGCCGAACGCCATCAGGCTCTGCCCCGCCGTGCCCGTGAAGTTGATGCGGATCGTGCCGTCGGGCAGGCCGCCCGCGCCGTGCCGCCTCGTCACCTCGCTGCAGAGGATCGTGCCCACGGTGCGGTTGATGTTGCGGATCGGGAGGTCGAGCTTGACCGGCGTGCGATCCTCGAGCGCCGGCCGGCAGAGGCCCAGCAGCGTCGTCATGTCGAGCGACTGCTCGATGCCGTGGTCCTGCGACTCCTGGCGGTGCGTCTTCACGTGGGCCGGCATCTCGGGCTTGTGCAGGATCGTCGAGAAGTCGAGCCCCTTCGCCTTCCAGTGCGCGATCGCCGCACGGGTGTCGAGGCGGTCGACCCGCCCCACCATCTCGTCGATCGTGCGGAAGCCGAGCTTCGCCATCAGCTCGCGCAGCTCCTCGGCGAGCATGAAGAAGAAGTTGACGACGTGCTCGGGCTGGCCGGTGAACTTCTTCCTCAGCTCGGGGTCCTGCGTGGCGATGCCCACCGGGCAGGTGTTGAGGTGGCACTTCCGCATCATGATGCAGCCGATCACGACGAGCGACGCCGTGGCGATGCCGTATTCCTCGGCGCCGAGGAGCGTGGCGATGGCGACGTCCTTGGCGGTGCGGATCATGCCGTCGGTCTGCACGACGATCCGGCCGCGGAGGTCGTTCATGACGAGCACCTGGTGGGCCTCGGCGAGGCCGAGCTCCCAGGGCAGGCCGGCATGCATGATCGAGGTCTGCGGGCTGGCGCCGGTGCCGCCGTCGTGGCCCGAGATGAGCACCACGTCGGCCTTGCCCTTGGAGACGCCGGCGGCCACGGTGCCGACGCCCACCTCCGCCACGAGCTTCACGCTGATCCGTGCGTGGTGGTTGGCGTTCTTGAGGTCGTGGATCAGCTGGGCCAGGTCCTCGATGGAATAGATGTCGTGGTGCGGCGGCGGCGAGATGAGCCCCACGCCCGGCGTGCTGTGGCGGATGCGGGCGATCTCGCGGTCGACCTTGTGCCCCGGCAGCTGCCCCCCCTCCCCGGGCTTCGCACCCTGGGCCATCTTGATCTGCAGTTCCTTGGCGTTGACGAGGTAGAGGCTCGTGACGCCGAAGCGACCGCTGGCCACCTGCTTGATCGACGAGTTCTTGCTGTCGCCGTTGGGCTCGAGCTGGTAGCGGACGGGATCCTCGCCCCCCTCGCCCGTGTTGGAGCGGCCGCCGAGCCGGTTCATGGCGACGGCGAGTGTCTCGTGGGCCTCCTTGGAGATGGAGCCGTACGACATCGCGCCCGTCGCGAACCGCTTCACGATCTCCCTGGCCGGCTCGACCTCGTCGAGCGGGATCGGCGAGTCGGCCCACTTGAAATCGAGCAGGCCGCGGAGCGTGAGCAGCTTCGTCTGCTGCTCGTCGATGAGCCGCTGGTAGCGGCGGAACTCGTCGCGGCTGTTGATCTGGGTCGACCGCTGCAAGGCGGCGACCACGTCGGGCGCGAGCATGTGTGCCTCCCCCTTCCGCCGCCACTGGTAGCGGCCGCCGACGTCGAGTTCGAGCGTCTGCGGGACCAGCGTTCGGGGCCAAGCATGCTCGTGCCGGCGGAGCGTCTCCTCGGCCACGCCGTCGAGGCCGATGCCGCCGATCCGGCTGGGAGTGCGCGTGAAAAACTCGTCCACCAGCCGCCGGTCGAGGCCGACCGCCTCGAAGATCTGGGCACCGCGGTAGCTCTGCTGCGTGGAGATGCCCATCTTGCTCATCACCTTGAGCAGGCCCTTGGTGGCGGCCTTCACGAAGTTCTTGTGGAGCTTCTCCCGAGGATGGTCGCCGGAGATGATCCGTTCCGCCTGCATCTGGTCGATCGTGGCGAAGGCCAGGTAGGGGTTCACGGCCCCGGCACCGTAGCCGGTGAGCAGCGCGAACTGCTGCACTTCGCGGGCCTCGCCCGTCTCGACGACCAGGCCGCAGCGGGTGCGGGTGCCCTCGCGGACGAGGTGGTGGTGCACGCCTGCCGTCGCCAGCAGCGCCGGGACGGCCGCCTGCTCACGGCACACGCCCCGGTCCGACAGCACGAGGATCGTCGCGCCGTCCCGGATCGCCGCGGAGGCCTCGGCGCGGATGGCGTCGAGCCGCGACCGCAGGCCCGCGGGGCCGGCGGCGGCCGGAAAGAGCAGCGAGATCGTGCGGCTCACGAGGCCGGGCTGCCCGAGCGCCTTGATCCTCGCGCATTCGGCGTTCGTGATCACCGGCGTCTCGAGCCGCAGGAGCCGGCACTGCGCGGGTGACGAGTCGAGCAGGTTCCCCTCGCAGCCGATCGTGGTGATCATCGACGTGATGATCTCCTCGCGGATCGCGTCGAGCGGCGGATTGGTGACCTGCGCGAAGAGCTGCTTGAAGTAGCTCGACAGCATCTGCGGACGGTCGGAGAGCACCGCCAGCGGCGTGTCGTTGCCCATCGAGCCGATCGGCTCGGCGCCGTCGGTCGCCATCGGCGCCAGGATCACCTTCAGGTCCTCGAGCGTGTAGCCGTGCGTGCGCTGCAGTTCCAGGAGGCTCGACTGCTCGCCCGCCACGCCGGCCGCCCGCCACGGGTCGACCGCGTGGGGACGGGCGGCGGCCGCCGTCACATCCCCGAGAAGCGTCTCGTCGGCTGCGACGGCCCGCGACCGCGTGACCTCGGCCACGTCCGGGGGGTCCGAGAGGCCGTCGAGCCGCACCTGGTTCTCGTCGATCCACTGCCGCCAGGGTTTGGCCAAGGCGAGCTTCCGCTTGATCTCGTCGTCCTCGACGATGCGGCCCTCCTTGGTGTCGACGAGGAACATCCGGCCCGGCCGCAGCCGTCCCTTGCGCACCACCTGGCTCGCGGGCAGTTGCAGCACGCCCGCTTCGCTCGCCATGACGACGAGACCGTCCTTCATCTGCCACCAGCGGCCGGGCCGCAGCCCGTTGCGGTCGAGCGTGGCGCCGATCCGGATGCCGTCGGTGAAGGCGATCGCGGCGGGGCCGTCCCAGGGCTCCATCAGGCAGGCCTGGAACTCGTAGTAGGCCTTGAGGTCGTCGGCCATGCTCTCGTGGCCGCTCCACGGCTCGGGAATGCACATGCTCACCGCCTCCTCCACGGGGCGGCCGGCGAGGACGAGCATCTCCAGCACGTTGTCGAAGGTCGCTGAATCGCTGCCCCCCTCGCGGATCACGGGCTTGATCTTCTCCAGATCCGGGCCGAACACGGGATGGGCGAGCATGCTCTCCCGGGCGTGCATCCAGTTGATGTTGCCGCGGACCGTGTTGATCTCGCCGTTGTGGGCGATGTAGCGGAAGGGGTGGGCGAGGTCCCAGGTGGGGAAGGTGTTGGTGCTGTACCGCTGGTGGACGAGCGCCAGGCTGCTCGCCATCCGCGAATCGGAGAGGTCGGGGTAGTACTTCGCGACCTGGTCGGCGAGGAGAAGGCCCTTGTAGACGAGCGTCTTGGACGAGAGCGAACAG
>Ga0214917_10001926_pt1 | contig 26024 bp, 27 predicted proteins | sample LL_1208_BB_MetaG_FD_177983 | JGI IMG/M metagenome (GOLD analysis project Ga0214917, IMG submission 177983) | Freshwater microbial communities from Lake Lanier, Atlanta, Georgia, United States - LL_1208_BB | ecosystem: Environmental > Aquatic > Freshwater > Lake | place: USA: Georgia | collected...
TAAATCCATCGTGATGGACACCACTGGGCTACCGTGGATGGTAGGTGTATTGTATCGCGATGGATTTACCAGTTTTTCTACAACAGCGGCCACATCAAGAATTTCGCCGTTTGATCTCTGGCACACACTGTTTCGTCTGACTCAGAATCGCCAGGTCGGCACTATAGAGGATCGTGCAAGCATTACGGCGGCCAACGAGAGCTTTAGCCGAATTCGTTCATTGTCATCAGCAGATCAACCAGCCGCATTCCTACAGGCCCTACGTGTGTTCGTCGGGGCGGCAATACCTGGCGCGGTGCTGCCCGCTGCTCCTGTCGCTGTTCCTGGATATCTACAGCCGGTTCAACGTACGTACGGTGCTTTTGGACAACTAGCGCCTTCTGTAGTGGCCCCCACTGCGCCTACAGCGGTCTATGATATACCGATTCCTGCTACGAAGAATATATTGGACGCATTCAAGCTGTTCCGTGAGTCGCTTCCTAAGCAGAGCTCACCCGCGGCCGTGCGAGCACTTACTCTGTCAGCCAAGGTGAATGCAGATCGTACAATTCAGACCGGCATCTGTCGCGACCCATACTGGAGTGAATCTAACCTCCTCCGTGTTTATCCGTGGTCCACTCTTCAGTTCCTTTGTGTGGAGCGTTATGAGGCAATGAGCACAGAGAGTTCGGGCGTATTCCATCCCGATTGGAAAGCAAAGTTCATCGACCCATTGACGGCTCTCTATAATGGAGCAGGAGGCATCCCACGTCTCACAGCATCACCCGAAGGCAGTCTCTTTTTAAATCGTCTCAATTTTAGCAAACCCACGCTACCGGTGTGCGATGAGCCCCGTGTAGGTTTCCGTGAAGTTCAAAATGGTCTTCAGCGTCTTCAGGAGATATACACAGAGCATGTGAAGCGTGTGTGGGAGATTCTGAATGCGCTGGTGATTGTAATTCAGGATCCGGATACAAAGGCCGATGTGGTTCGCCTACACCCAGCTGTACTGCGCGGTTCGTCGTTCGCCTACGTTACTGAGCAGGCGGCAAAAGCGAGGGATATGCTGGCGACGTATTATGTGGCAGTTGAGAAGAGCTATCTAGAAACTGTGTCTGTCTTGAAACCCGCCGCATAAACAGAGAAGAGGAATCATGAGATAATAATGATTACGATCCGTTTTATTCGTGATCTCAATAAAACGGATGGTAGTACGGATGATATGGCAAACATTGGAGTAATTCCGCATGATATGGTAGGTATCTTTCTACACGAAGGCGGTGTGAAGAGCTATTTTGAACTTTCTGAGGATGTTCTGTGTGAAAGGTGGCTACCAATGATTTTTGATACGCTAGAGTGTGATGATGATCCATATGCTGCTATTCAATTGGATCAACCGTTTGCGCCATCTGTTATTGTATCGGTGAAGAGCATACCAGCAAAGCGTTCTAGGCTGATTAGTATCTTTCTTTTTGCGATCCAGCAATCTCGGCAGGTGAATTCCAACAGGCGACTGCAGTCGCACCCCCCGCCCCCGCCCGCAGAGCAGCCAGTATCACCAACTCTCCTGTCCAGCGCCACATACCTCGCGGTGCCTCCCAACCTCGTGCCCATAGTGCCAGCCACCCGCCGTGCGCCGCAACCGTTTGCCAGTCCACTGGGCCTTCCCAGCGACTTACGTAGCACCATCCATCTCCGAGACCCGAGTCCGATACGACCACTGACCAGTCCTTTCCACGAAGAAGAACAGGATGCGCCGGTGGCGGCTGGCGGGGTAACCACGGATGACGCCGCTGTATAACTTGGCAGAAGTCGCATCTTTCTGCAGCAGTCTGTTCTGGAATATACAGCCATCCAAGCTCCAGCCGCTCAGCCGCTCGCAACCAACCACGCCACCAGGCGATCGCCACCGTGCGCAGGTTGAGCTCCCACCAGAAGCCTAACACGAAACGACCACCAGACTTCTCCCAAAGCCACCGCACAGCCGCACGCATAAGCAGGCGCCCCCATCCAGCACCGCGCGGCTGCGCAGTCAGTGTCTCCAATAGCCACGCATCGCCGCCTCTCCATCGCAGCACACAGGTTGCCCGTAGGTGTCTCCCCTCCATCAATGTCGCCACCCAGGCCCCGCGCAGCCGCGCAGCCAGCGCATCGGGTCCCCAGCCGGTTCGCACGAAATCTGCCCAATCCGCCAGATCTAGCCCTCCACTCCCTTCGTGCCAACAACGAAACCTCGTCCCCGCTGGTAGCTCGGCGGGCACAGGGGGCAGAAGGGCGCCACCTGGGTCCAACGAGGCAGAGATCCATGGGTCATCCCATATCATTCAGCCCCCCGATCTCCTAATAAATCGGAACTAATTGCCCTGCCTAAAAATGACGCGCCACCAGTAGGGCACGCCAACCGTCACTGACAACGATGTCTCTCCGTGAATCAGCCGTTCCATCACCTTGTATTGTGGCAGCCGCAGCCGCAGCCGCAGCATCGCCGCCTACCATAACACTAGCTAGCACAGATGTGCCGCTCAAGAAGAACCGCTGTCCGTGTTGCCAGAAACGCCTCACACTCACCGACGATGACTGTCGCTGCGGCACGCGCTACTGCTCGGCACATCGCCTACCCGAGGCCCACAACTGCTCCTACGACTTTCGCAAGGCTAACCGGACCGTATTGGGTGCGCAGCTGACCCGCGTTGTGGGCGACAAACTGGAGAGGGTCTAGGACCGTGACCGCTACCCGCTACCGCTACCGCTACCGCGAGAAAAAAAACAGATACTGATACTCGTAGCCAATCGGTGTCAGGTCCACATGATGAACCAGTTTGAATCCCACATCCGTAATCTCCTTGACCAGCGGCTCGATATTCGGCATCCAGACCCGCTGCTCATGGCGACGCACCCGCCCATCACGAAAGCGGAATGTCTCCTCATAAACACCCCGCGACCCGTGGAGCTGGAAATCCCCCAAATAGTCAAACTCCTCAAACGTCACGTTAGACTGTGTGATTCGCTCATCTGCGTATTTTTGAATGGAGAATCCGACGAACGGGCTGGCCGACTCCAACACCGGATCGAACTTCAGTTTATTGACCGCGTGGCAGACGAACAACCCACCCGGTGCGAGCCACAGGAAGAAGTTCTTCAGCATCGCCGTGCGGTCGGGGACCATGTAGATGGTAAAATAAAAGAGCGTCAGCAGGTCCACCGACTCCGCGGCCATCATCGTCGCGACCGTCGCGTCGCCCACTACGAACTCCCGCTCTGGCCAACGCCGCCGTGCCTCCGCCACCATCGCCTCCGACCGGTCGTAGCCGACCACCGACCCCACACCCGCCTGCGCAAACAGCTCCACCTGTAGACCGGTGCCGCACCCCACATCGGCCACGCGGATGTCACTGGCCGCCCGCCCCTGCTTCTCCAGCCACTCAATCGGCAGCCGAATCTCCATACCCGCCCGCGCACCCGGCTGGACGAGCGAATCGTAGACCTTGCTGTAAAACGTGTCGTAGCAACGGTCATCCATGCGCTGTTCAATCGCACCACCACCGCCACTGCCATCCGTGAATGCCTCCACTCCCTCCAGACCGCCCTCCACCCGCCGCCGTCCATAACGCCCTACAAGCCCCCAGAGATAGGCCACACACATGACGCAGATAACGATTGCGAGTACTAGCGGCCACGTATCTCCTGTCTCCATCCCCCCCTGCTGTTCGCGGCTCTTTTCGGCACAAACATCCTACCACACTATCAAGAACAGCCGACCCCTCAGCGGATGCCCGACCCCGAAACAATAGCCGGATACAGCCTGGGCGACGTGCGCCGCGGACTTCGCGACGCAATTGACCGTGGAGATGCCCGCCCTGCCGCTCGCTGGACCGCTGAGCTGGTCGCCACACCCGCTGCCGTCGGCTCGCTGTGGGCCTCCTACTGGGTTGCCTGGGCTGCCGCTGCGGGTGGCACCGGCGCAAGTCCCGCCATACCGATTCTGCTGCGTCAGAGCTGGGAGAACATCCGCGTCGCCGCACAGACACATCTGGCCGTGGCCGCAACTCCCGCGGATGGTTGGACAGAGTTTCGGAATGATCCGCAGGTTCGTGCCATCGCCGCCGAGACCACCACGCGGCTCCTCCAGCAGCCCCGACAGACGCCGGTGATCTGGCCCTCCAAGGAGATTGTGGCCTACGATGTCAGTACGATGCGCGCGGCACCTGTTCCTCCCGCGGCAGATGGTCCGGTGGTGCTGGGTGTATGGCAGCGCGGCGACGATGCGCTGGAGCTCCGCCTGATGGCTGGGCGATTCCTGACAGCACTGGAGACCGGTGACCTGCGCATTGCGCTCTCTGCTATAGCCTGGAGTCTGATGCCGACCACCGTTGCAGAGCTCAAAGTCGCACCCCGTGGCCCATCCGAGCTGACACCGCGACAGCGTGGGTCGGCGCTCTGGTTCTGGCTGGAGCTCGGGCGGTCAGCGCTGTTGGCGCGTGGGGCGACTCTTCATCGTGGCTGGCCCACCGCCCACCGTGCTATTGCCGAAGCGTTCGCCGCGCATTACCGGCGCTGGACAGCTGCAGACCGAATGCGCGTGCTGCTAGCGGCTGTGCTACAGATTCGCGCCGCGCTCCAGGCGGCTCCTCATCCGGCCTCTATCTGGGTCGCACCGCCTCTGAGTCTGCGCACGGCCGATATTGACTTGCCATACAAGGAGCTGGCTGCGGAGCTTGCAGGGGACCCGGATGCTGCATTGCGTCCTGCCCCAGCCGCCGCTGTCGCCCTCAGCGCAAAGGAGGAGAAGCGCCAGGCCGCCGCCCGTATAGAGGCACAGATGGCCGCCGCTGATGCGCGGATTATGGCGATGATGGGGCTTACAGAAGAGTAGGATCTCTCTCTCCGCCGCCCGTCCCCCCCTAACCCGAAAACTTGATGCCACCCTCTGCTGCCGCTACCCAAGCAGCCCCGTAGCCATCTGAGGTAAAGACGTCCCCAGATGACTCCCGCTGAAATCGCCGCCCTAGCCGCCCGCCTCGCCGCCGCCGGAGCCGCCTACCACAACGGCGCGGCCGAGCTGTTGATGACCGACGATGAGTACGACGCCGCCCTGGAGCGTCTCCGCGCGGCCGCCCCCGCTCATCCATTCCTGAAGCAGGTGGGTGCGCCCGTAGCCACCGGTGACGAGGTGTCGTTGCCGATCCCACTGCCGAGCCTCAACAAAATCAAGCCGGCCGATGGTAGCCTGGAGAAGTGGCTCGCACGAAATCCAAGCACGAACTATCATATTTCCCTGAAGCTGGACGGCTGTTCGGCACTCTGGCTCCCAGCCACCCGCCGGCTCTACACCCGCGGAGACGGCATGCGCGGACGCGATGTGTCGGCCTTCGCGCCGTTCTTTCAGGGGCTTCCTGCTGCCGCCGGCTCCGGCCCCATCACCGCCGTCCGCGGCGAGCTGATTATGCGCACCGACAGTCCAGCCATTCCACCCGATAAGCTGGCTCGCAACATCGTGGCCGGTGCTCTGAATCGCAAGGAGCCCGACCCTGCGCTCTTCGCCGAGATTCGCTTCGTCGCCTACGAGCTGCTGGAGCCAGCCACCCTCACTCCTACCGAGGCATTCCGGCAGCTCCGCCTGGCCGGCTACGAGGTGGCCCGTAGCACCGCCCTGACCCCCGACAAAATGACACCGACGGACCTGAGCGAGCTATTTAGCCTCGTAGAGTCCAAGAGCCCCTACCAGATTGATGGCATCGTGGTCGCCCCTGACATCGCCCGCTCTAAAGCTCCTGTCGCTGTCCGCAAGGGAGAGGCGCTCAATCCGGCTGACCGCGTTGCCTGGAAGACCCGTGCCGCCGGCGCTGCAGCCACCGCCATCACCACCGTGCGCACCGTAGAGTGGAACCCTAGTGCCTCCGGCTATCTAATTCCACGAGTGCTATTTGACACCGTCGCACTATCGGGTGCCAATATCGGCGCGGCTACGGGGCTCCACGGACGCTGGATAACCGACAACGCGGTCGGCCCCGGTGCCGTCATCGAGGTGCGTCGCGCCGGCGATGTTATCCCTCAGATTATTGCCGTGCGCAGCCCGGCACCCGGTGGCCCCGCGATGCCGCCGGCGGGTAGCTGGGAGTGGGTCGGGGGCGACTCCGTCACTGCAACCGCTGTCCATATTCGCGTGGCCGCGACCACCTCCGAAACCGCCTGTGTGCGCTTGACGCGGGCGCTGGCCGAGCTGGGTGCTGAGAATGTGGGGCCGGGTCTGGTCGCAAAGCTCTACGCGGCGGGATACCACACCATCGGCGCCATCTACGCCGCCTCTGTTGACGACCTCGCTGCTAAGGTGGAGGGGGTCAAGGCACGTGGGGCAGTGCGACTCTGGGAAGGGCTACGGGCCGGCCGTGCGGGATGGACAGAGCTGACGCTGCTAGTGGCGAGCTGCTGTATGCCACGAGGAATTGGACACACCCGGCTGACACCACTGCTGGCAATCAATCCGACACCGGCCACCTGGACGGTCAGCGAGCTCACAGCAGCGGCACCGGCTGGTCTGACCGCCAAGACAATTGAGAGCATCGTGGCAGCAGTACCGGCCTACATGGCCTGGCGCGCAGAGAACTTCGGGACATTGGTGTTTGGTGCTGCCCCTGCCCCTGCCCCCTCTCCCGCCCCCACTCCCGTCGGACCAAAAGCAACAGTTGTTCTGACCAGCTTCCGCGACCGCACATTGGAGACCGCACTTCAAGCCGCTGGACACACGGTAGCCGACGCCGTGAGCCGCAAAACGACGCATCTGGTCTATCCTGACGGTCCAGAGCCCACCTCCACCAAAATCACCAAGGCGCGGGAGCTTGGCACCGGTATCCAGATCCTGCCAGTTGGCGCATTCCGTGCGGCATTCGGTCTCTAACAAGTCGCCAGCAACAACAGGGGATGGTGGCTTTCACAGAGCGTATTTTTGACATATTATTTCCTGATTCAGACAAGGTCGCACGCGCCGCTGCTGCCGGTGTACCAGCTGACCCGCTCCTGTGGATCCGTCTCCCGCTACTGGCGCTCATCGCTTTTCTGGCGCTGCTGATGATTGTCGTGTTGGCGACCCTTCTGGGTGTCACACACACCGCTCCCGCGCCGCCGAAAGGCTGGTCCGACCGTGATTACGACGCGATACAGGGTTCCCGTCAATCGCTCACTGATGCCATGGCAGCACAGAGTCCTCCGATTGATCCGGCCACTAAACCGATGCTGGCCTGCTCTGTTGCTACAGCATCATTCGGTGGTATCTTCACGGAGGATATTGGCGGCCTGCGCCCCTGGATAGGTACGGTGAGTCCCGATGCCGCACGCCTACAGGTGGAGGCCGGCGCACGGGCGATGGTGTTGGATATCTGGCCCGATCCGGCAAATCCCGGCATCCCAGTGGTGGCCGCGATGACCGACACGACACAGTGGTCCTCCCAGAGCTGGTGGCGTGACCGTGGCCTCAGCGCCGGTCAGGGTCGCTACAGCAATTGGCGTCGGCTCACGCGCAACACCGTACCCGCCTCTGACATTCTAAAGGCCACCCTGACCGCCGCCTTCAACGGCCCCAGCAGCCAGCAGAATGCCGACCCGTTCTTCCTTATTCTTCGGCTCCACGGTGCGATGACGGTGGACTACCTGAACTATCTCGGCGGAGTGGTGCTGAGCGCCATCGGCCAAAATCGAATGCCCGCGGAGTTCAATAGCAACAACCGTGCCGCCGCTCTCTGTACGGAGCCTATCAACTCATTCATGGGGCGCTGCTTTGTGATAGTCGCCCCCGATATCCAATCGGGCTACAATTCTCTGCCAAATATCAATAGCTACGCCGCCTTCACCACCGCATTCCTAGCAACCCGCATGGGCGAGGCCACGAATCTGTTGGAGACTGGGCCGAATACGGTGGTGTTTGATCCAGCCAATGCAGGAGCAGTTGCGGCAGCATCAGAAAGTCCCTGTAGCGGCTCTGGCCCCCAGATTCCACCGGCGGCCAAGCGGTTCTGCGTTATTCAGCCGACCACGGGAGGGACTAGCACGCGCAATCGCGACCTCTACTCTGCCACCGGCTTCACCGACTGTGTCAAGAGCGGTGCGCAGTTTGTGGCGGTAAATCTGTTTTCGCCTGACAGTGGCGATGGTGTGCTAGAGAGCTTCTTCGCGCCGAACTATTTTGGCAAGAGCTCTTTCCGATTTGGAACATAATCCGCACCCCCGATTAGGGCCACATGGATCCTACCCATCTGCGCTGGATTCCCGACGATATTCAGCGGCTAATTATGGACTGGGTCTGGGAGCTCCACCGGTATGATGCGACCGAACGTTTCACCGCGATTCACGCTGAAGAGTCGCACCGTGTTGCTATGCGGTCTATCTGCTATGATATTCGCTGCAATCCGCCGACCTATCAGTTTGATATTCTTACACAGCGGGGCAGCCATCTGCGGCTCGTGTTGATGCTGCCCGACTGTAATCCGGGTGCGGTTCAGCTGGGTGGGGGTATTCCAGAATCTAGCATCGTCGCTTCACGACGTCGTGCCCGCGCCTGTCAACCAGCTGAAGCAGCAGAGATACGGGTAATCGGCACGCCTGGAAACCCTCCATCAGAGTAAGGGATGCCAAAGGCCACCGAGCCATCGCTAGCAGAACTCGTCGCCCTCGCCCGTGCCGCCGCTGCCGAGGCCGCCGACTACCAGGAGCGTTTCGCCGCTGCCGACACAGAGGCTCGCAAAATCGTGGATATTATGGAGCGCTTTCTGCGCCTCAAGGGTCGTGTTGTCTATGGTGGCGCAGCCATCAACGCGCACATGCCGGCCGACAAAAAGTTCTACGATCCAAATCTGTATCTGCCGGACTATGACTTTATGACACCCGACCCGCTCCAGGATGCGGCCGATCTGATTGTCGCCTTTCAGGATGAGGGGTTCACCGATGTAGAGGCCAAGTTCGGTATTCACGAGGGAACCTACAAGATATTCGTGAACTATCGGAGTGCGGCTGACATAACATTCATGCCACCGGACATCTATGAGCGGGTCGTGCGGGATTCCGAAACGATTGATGGTATCCACTACGCAAGCGTGAATTTTCTCCGTATGAATATCTATTTGGAGCTGTCGCGCCCCGCCGGTGCTGTGGACCGATGGGAGAAGGTCTATAAACGGCTCTTGCTACTGAATGAGGCGCATCCGGTGCGTGCCGGTCGCTGCGCCGAGGACCCGCTGGAGGCGTTGGCGGTCGCCGTGTCAGAAACTGATGGCACTGCCGTCCGTATACGTCATGACCGCATTGTGGAAGCAGGCATAGAGGACGGTGCTGTTTTTCTGAGCGGCGCGAGCCGCATCGTGGCTCCCGAGCTCCCGCCCGCCGCCGATGAACCGGTGTTGATGCTTTCTGCGCATCCTGATGAGCTGAACGCGGCCCTCGCAGCGCAGGGATTCCGCCCGACTCCGTATCCGGCGCTCGGTGAGATTCTTCCATCCCGCACGGAGTGGCGTACGCCCCGTCGCCGACTCGTCGCGGTGGTGTTTGAGACGGTGGCCTGCCACAGCTACACGACGCTCGCGGAGCCGCCCGGATATCGTCTGGGTTCTCTGGACCTTCTTATTCAGATGTATTATGCGATGTATTTTGCAGAGCTCCAGGGCTATCTCCCCGTGCGCCTGCTCTGTCTGATTCAGCAGCTGGTAGAGCTGGAGGCCAACCGACGACGCACAGCTGTCGCAGAGGGCGCACCGGCGCACGATGTGTTCCCACTAGAGTGTATCGGACACCAACCGACGATGCCCGAGCTCAAAAAGGCACACCGTGAGCGCGTGAGAGCCAAGCGGGCAGAGCTGGCGGGTGCGCTGCGTATTGAATCGGCCGTCCGACCTAGACGCGGCAAAAAACAACGAACAACTCAGAAGAGACGAAATGGTCGCTAGGAAAACTGCTAAGAAACAACGCACTCTAGAGCATGAGGCCTACTTTGTTGGTAAGAAACCCTACTTTGTTGAGCTATATCCTACTATGAACCCACCGCGTTTCACCGTAAAAGAAAAAGATTGGTTATCCAGTCAATTAACGGGGATGGCACAGTATGCTGACGGTAAGCAGAAACAGCATGGAATCTATACTGAGATAGAAAAAATACCGGATATCTCTCCTCCAAATGTGCGGAAACCTGCTAAGCTCACGCGAATGACAATCAAAACATCAAAGGGGCGTCGGATTAAATTAGACTAACCTGCCCCCCTCACAGCGCAACAGCCCCCGACGCAGCAGTCCGGCCACACAACACTCTAGACAGTGCGTATCCGATTGCGCAGTGTGTAGAACGGCCCCCGACATATCATAGACGTGGCCATAGAGCCACGTGTAGAGCTCATTGAGACGTGGTGCTTTCCACCGCCCTGACGTTGGATCAGATGGCAGAGGAATACGCAGCAGCGGGCGTGTCAGCTCCATCGTACAGAGCTCCTGGAGCCCTGTGCCTCCGGCAGGCCAGACATCCTTGATTCCTGCGGCCCAGGCGGCGGCCCGGATAACGGGGCGGTCAAATGCGAGGTTGTGAGCCACCACCACCTGGACCCCCTGGAGCGCCTCGCGCAGCTCTGCAAAGGCCGTAGCGGGAGCGGTTCCCCGGCGTGCCTCAGCCTCGGTCAGCCCGTGAATCGCGGCTGCTCCAGTATCCCAGGGGATGGCAGGATCCAGTGCCAGACCAATATCCCGGCGCCCCACTACCCGCAGCTCTGATGCACCATGGAGCTCGGCAACGGTCCAGCTCAGCTGTAGAATAGCGGGCCAGTTGCCCGGTGTCGTGACCGGTGCGTAGCGATTCTTGGGGAGCCCGTTCGTTTCGGTATCCAGAAGCAGGAGGCGGATTGGTGCGGTTGCGGTTGCACCAGTCATTCTTTAGGTTGCCTAAGCTAGCCCGGCGCCGGCCGCGGTTGTTCAAGTTTGGGCGACCCCCCCGCAACAAAAATCACTCCCCCAGGTATAAGATGGCCCGCCACCACCGCAAGTCGCACCGCCGCCACCGCAAGACCCACCGCCGCCAGCAGAAGGCGAAGCAGCAGCGCAAGTCGCAGCGCAAGCAGCAGCGCCGCCAGTCCCAGAAGCAGCGCCAGCAGCGCGGGGGCTTCCGGTTCTTTTAAGAGGACCCCTTGACCCCCTCCCTTAGAGTATACGCTCCGGTTGGCTATTTGCCCGCCGCCCCGCCGCCACTCCGGAACAGCGGAGCAGCAGACCGCACCGGTGCGAATGATTTCCGGTGTCCAACAGCGGGCCCCCATTTCTTCAGCCCGGCTATATGCTCCGCCGTACCGTATCCCATATTCCGACTCAACCCGTATCGTTCATCCAACACCGGTTGTGCCGCCACCTCAGCGCGTACCCACGCGTCGTGTGCCTCTTTGGCAATAATACTCGCAGCGGCGATAGGGAGCGATTTGGCATCCCCTTCGCAAATTGTAATAGCAGGGACAGGTTCGGTGACACCTGCCCCTCCACTCCAAGGCAACCAGTAATCCCCATCCACGAGAATCCGCTGGAACGGAATCTCCATTGTGCTCAGCGCGCGATGCATCGCAGCCATATCGGCGCGGAGGATATTGACAGTATCAATCTCCTCTGGCTCGGCCCAGTTCACCACCGCCTCAATCGCGTTCTCCCGAATCCAGTCCGCCAGCACGGCCCGCTTCCGTCGCGTTAGTGCCTTAGAATCCGTAATCTGCCGCAGCACCACGCCGTTGTCAAAGTAGGCCTCGTCATCCGGTGCCATGATGACGGCACCCACATACAGGCGCCCCCAGAGTGAGCCGCGTCCCGCCTCATCCAGTCCCACCTCCACCGAGCCATCATCAATCCAGATACGCTTTGCCATCTGCTCTTTTGCTCTTGTCTTAGTAGGGTATCACGCCACTATGAGCCTGCTGCTACTGTCATTTTTACTGCTGCTACTCGTCGGAATCGGCCTGCTGATGGCCACTCCGCACATCCGTGAGCGGTTTGAGAATCCGTTGGCTGCTGCGCCGGCGCCGGCGCCAGCCACCATCAAGGCCAGCCCCGTTATGGCCGCGCTCATGACAGCCCAGCCACCCCAAGCCGACCCCCTGGCCCGTGAGAAGGATGTCATTGCCGCCGCCGCCGCCGTGCCATCAACCAGCTGCCCGGTCTGCCCCGCCTGCCCCACTTGTCCCACCTGTCCCAAGTGCCCGACCTGTGCCGACATGTCTCAATACATTCGGATGGACGAGATACCGTGCTGGAACTGTACCCTGCCCTAAACGGCATCCATAATAAGGAGCCGAACGCCAGATGTCTCATCATCCACAAATTATCAGTGCTGCCGTCGCCGTATTCGTCGTCGCCGCACTGCTATGGTTTGCGACCCGCGGCCACCGCGACCGTGAAGGATTCGCCGGTTATCCAATTGCGCCCGTCGCCGGTCGTCCCTATGGCGCCATCGGAGAGCTCGCAGATGACAGCGACCGGGTGCCAGCCGATCTGAACCGCGCACCCATCGTGCTGCCTCACCCTGTTAATGTAGTCCCGCCCAGCGGCCAGCGCCCCGTTGCGACGCCCGGCGCACCCACCGCACCCAAAGAGGCGATGGCGGCCCGCAAGGACCTCAATGAGCTCGACAGCAAGATTCTCACTTGGCTCGCCGCCGCCACGCAGCGCGAAACGGAGTATCCAGGCAGCCTAACGCCCGTCCAGCGACAGCGTCGCATCATGCTCCAGTCACGTCATGCCGAGGTCCTAGAGCAGCTTGGCACGGACCTGATTACCGACACCTACAAGCGTGTAGCGGAGGAGATTGCGAGTCTGCGACGCGAAATCGCCGGTTGGGGGCGTACCGCTCGTGGCATCGAGGCGATTCATGATTTTGCCAAAGATGCCCCTGCAGAGGCGCTTCTGACACCGGCACAGTACGCAGAGTTCCGGGAGCTGTTCTACGCGATCCTGAATGACTATCAGGGCCACACGCAGCCGGATCCACTCCAGCGTGTGCGCACCCAGCAGCTCCAGGTGATTGCGCAGACATTACCACCCCCTGCTGTCCCGTCGCTGTCCATTACTGTCCAGCAGACCCAACCCGCCATCCGTGTTGCCGCTGCCCGTCTTTTCTTGGTGCAGGCCACCCGCCCCGACCAGCCGCTGCCGACGCTCCTGGATCCTGCGATTGTATCTGTCTCTACGATGACACCTCCTATTGCGACCCCCGCCGATGTTATCGCCCAGCTCCGCGATATAAGCTGGCGCCTGACAATCAGCTACGACTCTCCCGCAACCGCAGCGCTCAAGCAGCAGGTGGCCGGTCTGTTGGCTCAGCTCCAAGGCCGCCCATCGCCAGTTCTTGTGGAGACGGCGCGCAGCAGCGTGGTGGAGCTCCAGAATCAGCTTGCGGGCACCCCTCTGGCCGCCACGGGGCGTGCTCCTCCAGCCTACGACCCTTCTGACCTGACCGGTCGCGCCGCCCGGCTCTGCGCACAGCTGCGTGAAGCGGTGGGCCCGAGTGATGCTACCGCATTAGGATGCCCGGCTTCGGCTTCGGCCTCGGCTACATCAGACCGTTTCGTTGCAGAGACGACGATTAACACAGTCTGCGAACGTATCCGGACGTCAGTTCCGTCGCTGAGCCCCGCGCAGTTCAACTGTCCAAGGGTCCCTGTATAGAGAGTACAGAATCCCCATCCAGGCTAGATGAACACGAACACACTATTGGCCCTTACAGAGGGGACTCTGAATGCGCTTATTCGCGACTACTTATTACTAGTTGCGTTGCTGGCAATAGTGCTGCTGTTCGTACTCTATATCTATTTTGTCCAGGCACCGATGGCGGAGTATTTCATAGGGGCCACGACAAACGGCGCCCCCAATAGAGTGGCGCACAAATGAAAAATATCTGGATCTACGCGAGTCTTCTGCTACTCGGCCTGATCGTCGGCTACGCGCTCAGCAGCAGCCGCGTAATGGAGGGGTTCGTCGTCGTGACGCAGAGCACATGCGAAGTCTGCCGTCGCCCGCGCCCCTGCCCCTGTGCGCCTCCTGCGGCCCCCGCCGACCATCCCGACCGCCAGGTCTGCCCCCAGATTGACTGGTCCAAATATATCCTGAAGGCCAGTATTCCGCCGTGCCCGCCGCAGCCCGATATGAGCCGCTACATGCTGAAGACCGAGTGCCCGGCCCCGCCCGACATGTCGCAGTATATCCTGAAGTCCGCGGTTCCTCCGTGCCCACCGTGTATCAGCACGTGCAACAAGCCGTGTAAGATAGGTGAGTGCCCGCCGTGCCCTGTGGTCCGCTGCCCCGTGGTAGAGTGCCCCGAGCCGCGCCCCTGCCCGCCCTGCGCCCCCGTGGAGCCCCCGCGCTGCCCCGAGCCGCAGGTCACCTGTAAGGCCGATTACAAGCCCGAGGAGCCGTGGATGGTGCGCCCGCTGCTCGCCAGCATCAGCCCGATGTAGTCTACCTATCGCTATTATCAATTGCTAATCAGAATCTCTCCAATTAGCAACAGATAATGACAGAAAATAGTAAGGGTCTGTGATGGACACACGATATTGGGGACCCTCTGGCTGGAAACTGCTACATCTTGTGGCCGCCGAGCCGCTGACCAACCCCCGCCACCGGACCGCCGTTCGTGAATGGCTGGAGCTTCTGGAATATGTGCTGCCGTGTAAGTACTGTCGCGCCTCTTTTCACGATTACATTCGTCTCCAGCCGGTCACCGATGCCGTGTTAGCCACTCCGGCCGCATTCGGTCGCTGGATGTACGACATCCACAATCGCGTGAATGCGAAGCTCCGCGGACAGGGGCTCCTTACGACGCCCGACCCCGACTGGCCCACCGTTCGCGAACGCTACTGCGACCTCCACGCCGGTCTCTGTGATGGCTCGCCGCTCCTCGGCTGGGACTTTATGATATCTGTTGCCTACGCGACTCCACGCCTCCGCGCCCCGCCACCAGTGCCGATGCCCGATGCGCCTGAGGGATGGATCCCTCCCGATGATGCGACCAAAAATCGCTACAATCTGCTCTCTCACGCTGCCCGTCTTAAGTACCTCCACAGATGGTGGCAATTGATCCCATCCATCCTACCGTGCGCGGCTTGGCGGCGGGCTTGGGCGCGGGCGCACGAGCGGGCCGGCGGTCCACCACTAGCCCAGGGGCGGCAGGCCGTAATGCGCTGGATGTGGCGCGTAGAGGAATGGGTTTGCGAAGGACTCCGCTGTCCGACACCCCACCGCTCCCGTGCTGCGATGGTGCAGGAGGTGGGCGCGTTTGAATCGGGCTGCGGACGGGCGCGGCAGGGGGTGACTTGTCGGACACGCAAGCGACTCCGACACCAGATACGGCGGTACCGAAGGACAGCGTATCTGTAGTTGTTGCCGCATTCCAGCCTATACCAGGACAGCTCTGACGAATAACTGCCTGCCATCCTGCGAGCGATAGACCACCGCCCGCGACAAACCCTTGCGCCCAGATCATCTGCTCACGTGGACTCTCAATCTCTGCAGGTACTTTTACGCGCCATAGAATACCGCCAAGTGTGAGGGATACAATGGTCATTCTGCTCTTTCTATGTCTTAGCCTAAACCGCTTAGGCGACCCGACCACCCCCGTTAACTTTTCGTGCCCATATTAGAGACCTGGAACATGGATGTCCGGCCTTATTGGTTTTTGGTCGCTGGCCTCATTCTACTATACGTCTTTGTACTCACCTTCGTGGAGATACCGCGCCGTCGCCGCCACGCGACCGGTCTGCTCCCCTATGGCCCTTCCCCGATGCTCGGCCCCGGTGGTACGCGCCGACTCCTGGGTCCAGGCGGCACTCAGGAGCTCTACGGTGCCGAGGGGTTCATGGGTAGCGGCAGCGGCAGCAGCGACACCCCCACCTTCTACATGGTCGGTGTGGACTGGTGTCCCCATTGCGTCAAGGCCAAGCCTATCTTCCAGGCTCTCGGACCTAAAGTGACCATCGGCGGTCGCGATGTCGCACTCCAGTATCTGGATGGAGAGAAAGATAAGAGCCGTCTGCCGTGCGAAGTGGGTGGCTTCCCGACATTCTGCTTCCTCCATCGTGGCCGGGCACAGCGGTATGAGGGCCCGCGCACAGCGGAGGGGTTCCAACAGTTTCTGACGGAGCAGCTTCAGACTTCTTAGAACCACTCGTGATAGCCATCCAGTTTCTATATGCCAGCCATCGTTCCGCCGCCACTACCCCCTCATTAAAGAGCGCCAGTCTTCCATCCGCATCCAGATAAATATCAAGCTCAAATACTGTTTGATTGTTTACAGCAATCCAGTATTTTGGCCTCTCTTGATCTATGCCATCAAGATGGAGACGTCGTCGTCCGATTTGTGCAAGCTGTGTGAGATAACCTGATACATTTTTCACTTCAGTCCGCTCACAGTTTACTGGAATTAACTGTGACTTATAGCATACTACCACAAGCGTTTCTGCTTTGTTGCGAATCATAGACCAAGGAAACTCTTCTAACAGAGCACCATCACAATATAGATCACCGTCTGCTCCTCGCCAGGGAGTAAAAAATAGAGGGATAGCCGATGAGGCTCGCACGGCATCTAGCAGGCGCACTGTTGGTGTTGTTTTCGCGCTAAAAAGCTCAAGCTCTCCGCGATTTACATTCACGGCGGTAATACCAAGATGAACACCAGGCCGGGCCGTGGCCAGATCTGCAAATGTCCAGGCTGACGCACCGCTCTCCCATGTATCTATGAATCGCCCAACTATCTCGACAAGCTCATCACCGTTTGCGACTCCTAATTTCTCCTGTAATGCTACTATTGGGTCACCGTGTAAATCTCCAAGTGCCCGCAAATCAAAGTGCCGTGCGCAGTCGCGTAGCCACGCCGCAGAGACACCGAGCGCCCCCACCAGCGCACAGAGAGACCCTCCTGAACAACCCCACCATTCGCGCACACCCGCAATGGCACCGGCATCAATTAGGGCAGCTAGTACCCCAAGATGTCCTAGTATTAATGCCCCACCACAACTGAAGCTGATAACGCGCGGCTGCCACGGGGCCGACATTCCTCTTGCCTTCTCAAGGTAAATGCAGGCGCCAACCCTAACGCCCGCGGCTCTCTTTGAAGAGCAGGCACGACTGGATGGGCTCCGCCTGGAGGTCTACAATCGGATTCTTTCGACGGTTCATAATAAGATTCGCGCGACCTCTACTCTGCCATCGTCACCCCAGATGACCTATTTTGACGTTCCCGAGTGGCAACCGGGATGCCCTCGCTACGATGTTAAGGACTGTATCCTGTATATCGTCTGGCAGCTGCGTCATTCGGGGTTTCATGTACTCTATGTGTCGCCAAACAGACTCCTGATTAGCTGGAAGCAACAGTCTATTCAGTACTATACAGAGGAATCCCCGATTCGCCAGGCGATGGTCGCGGCTGCTGGAGCGGGAGCGGGGGCCAGTCGCGGTGCCTCTGCAGCAGCAACCCCCGTCGCTCCGAAGAAAAAGACAACAACCTCATATCGCCCGGCTGCGCCTGAAGGTGTTGCCGGAATGCTTGCAGCTGGGGCAGCAGCCAAGAAAAGCGGGCCATCTACGATTACTTTTATCTAGTGTTCGGCTTGAAGATACCGTACAATCACAAAGTTAAGACAGGCGGTTTCACCGCCTGTGATTATACGTTAACGTAGCTTACCGATATGATTTTGCCAGTTTCTGGAAGAAACTGGCGTTCTTAAATTCGGTAAGCTACGGTATAAGGAAAGGCGACGCAGGAGACTTTCCTTACTTAATGGAACAGTCAATTTGCCGAACACTACTTTTATCTGAAGCGCCCGCCTCCACGCCAACGCCACCGCCCGCCACCACGTGACGTCGCAGAAGCCGTCGCCATAGTTGTCGCAAACCGCAGAATCGTATCAATCGCCAACAGCACCAGCAGACCAATTGCGACGAACAGGAAGAGCTCCGCCGTCGTGGCCAAGGGTGCCGGTGCCGTGAGCGCCTCCAGCTGGCGCGTCAATGCGTCTAGACGTGTATTAATATCACCAGGAATCGGTGCCAGCGTTGACACAGGAGCGGCACTAGGAACAACCGTAGGCACCGGAATCTGCCGCCACAGTGTTGGCTGTCCGCCCACAGGAATAGAGCCATCGGAGCGTGGCGCTGGCCCGGGGAGCTTGGAGCCCTCCAGGGTGAACGCCTTCTCCCAGGCGTCGGGGTCGCCGGTGTCGCCGGGCATCGGAAACAGGTCATCTAGTTGGACTCCATCGGCTGGCACGCGACCTCCGCCGCTCTCAGGAACAGGCGCCTTGAGTATCTCTGCAGCGGGTGGCGGCGCAGCCATCATGGGGCGATCCGGTTCAGGTGTTGGTACGAACCCCTCCATCAGGGCCGGTTTGGGGCGCCGATGCTTCTTCTTAGCACCGTTAGCCGGTGGGTTCGGCGGACCCGCAAAAGCCTCCTCCAAAGCACAAAAGCTCATGGATTGATTTTCCCCTAACGGTCGCGGGCAATTTGTCGGACGCTACGGAACCCCTAATTTCTTGCGACTCAGTAATGGATTACAGCTTCGTCGTGCTATGGCTGCTGCTGCTGGGCGCACTAGCTGCCGCTGTTATCTCTCTCTGGGCACATAACCGTAGCCGTCCAGAGCCTTTCCAGGGGATTTCACTGACAGATCTTACCACACAGGCGTTGGACTCGGCACCATCCACATCGGAGGTGAAAGACCACTACAAGACACTACTCATCTTCGCCGATGCCGACATTCGCCGTCAGGGCACACAAGGTCTGCGTATTCTAGCAGACTTCCGTGACCGGGTGTATGGCCCGCGAAACTTCCGCACGGACCTGGTGGTCGATGACTTTTTGGCCGACTGGCCGATCTGGGCCACACCGCTAGATACAACGATTCAGGAGCCTGTTCCGGATTCTGCTACGGCCGCGACATCGGAGGCACGGATTCTGGCATATCTTCAGAAGAACTGGCCGGTGGAGCCGAATATGGATGAACAGACTGGATCTGTTGTGCGCGGTATCATTGAGGATTTCGGCTACCGATTTGTGTTTGACCGTGGCGCCGGTGAGACGGTAGCACTGCGTCCTGATTTCCTGCGCGTGCCGCTGCTGCGGGGCTGGATGAATCCGGCTGCTGTGAGCCGCTAGGGATGGGCATCCCTACCGTAGCTTTCCCATACCGTAGCTTTTAATCTGCCCAAGCCCAGTGGAAGCAAAACCCGAAGGCTGCGCCGCTCTAAAACCCTGTGCGGGCGTTAGAGGGGAATGCAGGCACCACCCCCGCCATCGCTCAAGCTCCACTGGATTCCGGTAGAGCCCTCCTGGATTGTAGCAGTGGGTCTTGTGCTGCTTGCCGCGCTACCGCATCAGATTCCAGCAGCTGGTCGCCGCCTGCTAGAGCATCCCGTGGGTGCCCTGCTATTTGCCGCTCTGGCAGCCATTGTATGGTCGTACCATCCAGTGCTGGGCACTGCGATGCTCTTGCTTGTGGCAGCTCTGCGTCTGCGAAAAAGGAGGAGCCCTGTGGAACAGTTTTCTGCCCCAATTCTCATCAAAGACCGTGTTTCACCAAAACGCCAACGTTGGCTCCAGGAGGAGGTAATGATGGAGGACCCTCATGTAATTCAGGAGCGCACTCAGGAAAGCGGATTTATTCTGGATCGTGTCAGCGAGGATGAAGCGAAGCCCTGGTTCGTGGAGAGCACAATGGAAGAGACACCCGTAGCGATACAGGAGCGCCCCGTCCGTCCCGCCGATTCTTCAGACACAGATTATGAGTGTGGAGGTCGTGCTGCTCTACAGTAGAAAACCGCTGCCGCTGCTAGCATGGAGGAGCTCGGTCGGCAGCCTCTGTTTTTTGTGCTGGGTGCGCTGATAGTTCTTCTGCTAACCGATTGGCACCCAGGCTGGGGCGCTGCTACTGCTGTTGTATTCCTGGCATGGATTGGCTTCGCAAATCGGACCATGCGACAAATCAGCCATCCACAGTAAGGGATGCCTGGTGCGGTAAAACAGCACGGCGGATCGTGGGCAGAGACGCTGCTGTTCTCCATACATGAAATCAACATGAATCCATATGTGTTAGGAATTGCGTATATTCTGCTAAACCTGGGTGGTCGCTTCATGGTGCTCAGTGTTACTCCGGCACAGGAGGCTTTCCTTCAGAATATTGTTTTTCGCCCGCTCCTCCTATTTGCCATTATGTTCATTGGAACGCGTAATCTTGTAGTGGCGTTCTGGTTGACGCTCACGATTCTTGTAATTCTCCATTATCTGCTAAATGAAAATTCCAGCTGGTATCTACTGAAAGAATGGAAGTAGGAGGTCCACTGTTTTCCATCATCAGATAATGTCATCGCATGACATTATCCGATTTTAATGTTATTTTACCCTGCTGCTGCTGCCGCTGCTGCCTTACACATTGAGATTCAGTGTTGCCCCCACTGGCGTTGCGACTGCCTTTCGCGGACGCCCCCGTCGCCGCTCAGTGTTCATCGTACTGCCGCTACCGACGCTCCCTCCATCATCCATCGCCGCGGCCATAAAGTCCGCCATCGGGTCTGACGGCCCACCGACCCCCTCGCGTAGAATCTGGATACCCCGCGGTGGTGTTGGAGGCGGACCAGACGGTGTGAAGATGCTCGCAGAAGCGGCGGAGATAGGCGGTGCGTTACGTGCAGAATCCATCATACGCTCTGCCTCAAAGGCCTTCAGAATATCATCTACACCCGACGGCCCACGCATCTCCCGACGAGCCCGCGGTGCCTCTTCGGCCCCCGAAGCGCCATTAAACGGCCCGCGACCTGACATAGCAGCCGGTGGCGGCGCAGCGGCAGGAGGAGGTGGCACACCGTATCCCATCGGAGCCGGAGGCGCAGGCGGTGCGCCACCCTGTGGGAATCCTCCGGCAGCCGACATAAAATTCCCGAGGCCGCCCATCTTGGCCGCCGCTGCCGCCGCGAACTGCCGCTGGAGCTCCGGATTATCGGCCATCAGATCCGCCATGCCGGGAATCCCCGACCGCTCCGCCATTGTGTTCGTGATGTGGTACATTGTGGCCGAGACACCGAGCGTCCCAACAAGTCGCAGCAGGGGATGCACCTTCGCCTTGTCCTTGTACAAATCGTACAGCTCCTCAAAAATATCGTCAAAGTCCGAGATATTTGTGTGGACCGACTCCGACCACCCCTTGAGCCGCGGGTTCACCGGGAGACGATGACCAAACTTATCATTCACCATCTCCACGCCCGATACAAATGTCATCAACGCATTCCGCTGAAAACGAACAGATGCTTCCAGATTCTTAGAGTCTGTACGACTGTCGTGCTCCTGTTTGAGCTCATCTAGACTGTTCTGCATTGTCATTCGCTGACCACCAATACCATCATTGTCTAGACGTCGCAGCTTCGTCAGCAGTCGCTGCTTTTCGCGTTGCTCCTCCTCGGCACTCAGGCGACCGGGTGCTGCGCCTCCAACCTCTTCTAGAGGAATAGCGTCACTGCCACCAATGACAAAGGGCGCAGGGTCCGCTGGAGGACGATTAATGTGAATATCTGACGCACCCGGTGCAGCATTTAGATCAACTACATCAAGATCATCTACGGGTTTGATCTGAATTGTAGGGATTTCACCAGCACCACCACCGCCTCCGCCTCCACCGAAGCTCACCTGCCGACCGGACGCCGCCCCCGCGCCCGCGCCCGCGCCTGCAAAACCTTTCGGAGAAGCCGCTACTTTATTTGGATTGGCTAGAAGGCTCATGCCCAGATCATCACCTAGCTCTACCATATCTCCACCACCACCTATATCAATCTCGCCTGCGCGTGATGCAAAAGAGGCCAGCTCTGCCACAGAGGGTTTGCCACTGCTGCTACCACCATCCGCAAAACTAACGTTCATGGACTACCTTGCCAGGGGAGGCGACCTTTAACTCCGCATCTGAACTAAGGATGCCTGCCGGCATCAGAACCTTCTAGCTTTGATAGAAGGGCTATCCCTACTACCCACCCCTGCTAGCACGGAATCCTATTGTGTATTTTGCACAACCAGAAGGGAACTTTTCACCGCTATGCTCTAGACAAATGTCAAATAAGATTAGCCGTCCTGGAACAGCCTGCTCACGTCTAATAGAGCCGTCAGACATCTTAAAAAGCGTGCCACCGCCGCTCGGCAGCTCGTTCAAATAAATTAGAATCTTGTGTGTTTCATCACTAAAAATCGGGTCTTTGTGCCACTTCAGATGTGTAGAACTATTTGAAAGTGTTACCTGATTATATATTTTTCCAACACCGATTGCGGTCAAAGCTTCGCGATGACGCTCCCAGAAAGTCGCCGCGAGCTCTCGTTTAAGATAAATGCGATTTGATTGCACACCTCTATCATCAATGAGTCGCTTGAACTCTTCCACCTCTTCTAGCGTTAAAAATCCATCGACAACTGTAATCATCCCCCTGGCCAGGGCGTCTAATTCTAGGAAGCCCCATCACAGCACATCAACAGCGCATCCGCCAGGTCATCCTGCTTTGCCTGTGCCGACCACCACGCTAGTTGCCCCGCCCCTGCTGTACCGAGCCCCCCTAGCAGCTCCCCCACCCGTGCGATGCCGGCTGCCTTGCGGTCGCGCTTGGTGTCCTTGCCGGCCGCGATGCCGGCCCCCCGCGTCTTGACACCGGCGTGAACAAAATCAATGGTGCCGTTCCATCCGCATTCCCGCCGCAGCCGGTGGTCCAATAACGCAAACAGCATCATCTGGACAGACTTCATGTGGGGCGCAAACTCCGCGGGCTGGTTCTCAATCCGAACCCGCTCCGCGGCGGCCAGGTGAGCAAGCTCTGCATCCAGAGCAGTCTCCATTCCTGCCAGAATAGCCTGTAGCGACACGCCCGCGGCCTTCGGGGGTTTGTAAGGCATCAGCCGAATTTTCGCGGCGGCAGCCAGCAGCGCGGCCTTGGTCATCCGCTTGGCTTCACCGGGGCCGATGCCGAGTGCTGTGGCCCGTTCGGTGGCCCACGCCCGGAGTTCCGCCAACGACGGCTTCGTCAGCTCAAACGGTGTCAGCCCGCCACCGCGCCCCTTATTGACGCATCGCTTACACCAGATAACACCATCTGCCCCAGACCACGACGCCGGCCCACCGCAGCCACATCGCGTCTGACTCTGCGACTCCGCGCCGCCTGCGAGAAGATTCAGATTCGCCCACCGGAGAATCTCTGTGAGTGCGCCGGAGGCATCAAACCGTGCCACGCAGTAGCTCAGATTCTTGATACCGAGGTCAAAAGCAGCAATTACTGGCATTCTATTCTGATTTATCAAAGGAGTGCTGTTTAGATGTGTCGGAGACACCTCTAGACAGCCCCTGTGGGGATTGAACCCACGGCCTACCGCTCACCAACGGGGGTACCGTAGAAGGCGGTCGCGCTACCACTGCGCTAAGGGGCTTGGGGATGCGTCAAACGGGAATCGAACCCGTATTGGCACTTTGGAAGAGTGCTATTCTACCACTGAATTATTGACGCGGAGCGACAATAATATAATGGTGCCCCACAGGCAACCACTGAATTATTGACGCCAGATACACAGAGCAGGACTCGAACCTGCGACTGGGGGCATCCTGCCCCCACGACCCCCTGGTCAAAATGGAGAGGTCGTGGGCGAAGTTTGTAGCCCGATACACAGAGCAGGACTCGAACCTGCGACTGGGGGCATCCTGCCCCCACGACCCCCTGGTCAAAATGGAGAGGTCGTGGGCGAAGTTTGTAGCCCGATACACAGAGCAGGACTCGAACCTGCGACTGGGGGCATCCTGCCCCCACGACCCCCTGGTCAAAATGGAGAGGTCGTGGGCGAAGTTTGTAGCCCGATACACAGAGCAGGACTCGAACCTGCGACCCTTGCGGGACAGCGACCTCAACGCTGCGGATTAACCACTCTCCCATCTGTGTAGATTGGTCCAAGCAGGGATTGAACCTGCGACTCTGGCCTTATTAGAGCCAAGCTCTAACCACTGAGCTATTAGACCAGTTTCGGAGGGTGGAATCGAACCACCGTTGCCAGAGCTTCTTCCGACGCTAACTATGATAGACTTTCGCCTACCGCGAGCCACAATCTGGTGTACTACCACTGTACTGCTCCGAATGAGGGGGTCACCCCCTGTACTCCTTTATTAAAAGAGCACAGCAGGTGCCAAAAATACGCATACCGGGAATCGCACCCGGGCCTCCCGCGTGAAAGGCGGGTATTCTAACTGTTGAACTATATGCGTTGGTATAGTCCAGGTGGGGATCGAACCCACGACCTCATCCTCGCGCGCATAGGAACTAGCCTATAAGAGACGTGCTCTAACCAACTGAGCTACTGGACCACTGTAGCAGCCAGCCCCCGCCCTCAAGCCCAGTCAACTTTGGGCACCCCGGCGCCACCACCGACTGCTACACTCTTCCAAAGAATCCAGTCTTTAACTGGGAACGCACCCCACCCCTCCCATCAGATACTCCGGATAAACTGCCAACCCAAATCTGCACAGATCTTCTGCCATACCTGATCCTGCTGATATAGCTTCTCCCGTGACTTCAACAGTTGGAAGCATGGTAGAAACTCGTCCATCTCCAGCAGCTGGCACATCTTGTAAAGCACGTATGGATACGACAGGAAGTTAGAGCGCCCTTTCGGGCAGTACTTGATGAACGCCGGCTGAATCTCCTTGAACATATGTTGGAGCTTCTCCTCTGTCTCCTTTGACAACGTCAGCGACGTCATCTGTTGCTGTATCCGGTTCTTAATCTGCTGAACATGGTCGTACATCTTGCTCAGCTTCAACTTCCGGAGCACCTCCAGAATCTTCTCCTTTTTGACCTTCTTTGGGTCCGAGATCCGCTCCTTCCGGAGCTCCGCCAGCACCGCCTCAATTACATCGACCGGAATATCAGTATTCTCCTTTGCCTGGAACTGTGCAAGCCACTCGTTAAAGTGATTCGCCTTCTTGTATGCGAAATACGTAATCTCCCGGGGTGGGTCCTTATAACTCGGCTTCTCTGAATCAATCAGGATAAACTCCTCATATCCGCACGATGGACACCCGAGCTTCGCCTCATTCTGATAAAAGGTCATTTCGACTGAACAGGCCGGACAGGATCCCCATCCCGGTTCAATCCCAGAGCCCGGCAGAATACCAGATTTAATAGCCCCCGGATCCACCACCGCCAGATAGCGCTCGAGCATCTTGTCACGTCCCAGACCCGCTGTTGTATCTATAACACTGGCCCGAACGGTTGTTGGTGGTGGGGTGGGTACGACCGTAGAGGGTTCTCCGGCTCCTGCCCCAGCCCCGGCCCCGGCCCCGGCCCCTCCTGAAAAATAACTCAGAACTGAATTCGCTGGCAAACGCGTTGGACCAGCTACAGGCCCACGGATAGTGCCACGGGCAAGTGATTCTTGCGCATCATAGTACTGAAATAGCATATCGCCCACATCCAGGAAATAGTCGAGACGTCCATCGTCCGTTGTTATCCTTTTAATTTTCTCCCGGAGCGTCTCGATATGCTCTGATAGCGCCCGCCATTCATCTGAAAACATAGCCGCACTTTCCATAGAATCTATCTGCTCCTCTGCCTCTGCCAACTGTGCCCGTAGTTCAGCGATTCCTTCCCGGGCAGCTTCAAATTCGCGCATTTTTGTCTGATGATGTGCCTCCAGCGTAGTTGGCTTGGAGATTGTATGACGACTCTCCGGTATCTGCTCTGCAACAAGCACGTGCTTCAAACTCATGCCTGTAGATGCCGTACCTACAATCTCACCCGTATCCATAATTAGTGTGATTCCTGCTTATAATTAGCAGAAATAACGGCTTTAGTCTCAACCGTGGTTGCGCTCATCCTCCTCCAGAATATTTTCTACGGCAGGAGTATAAGCACTTAAATGTCCGGTGGTCTGATGCAGCTCGTGGCCTACGGCGCCCAGGATGTGTATCTGACGGCGAACCCCCAGGTGACCTTTTTCAAGCAGCTCTATCGCCGGCACTCCAACTTCTCGATGGAGGCGATTGAGCAGGC
>Ga0214917_10001927_pt1 | contig 25998 bp, 20 predicted proteins | sample LL_1208_BB_MetaG_FD_177983 | JGI IMG/M metagenome (GOLD analysis project Ga0214917, IMG submission 177983) | Freshwater microbial communities from Lake Lanier, Atlanta, Georgia, United States - LL_1208_BB | ecosystem: Environmental > Aquatic > Freshwater > Lake | place: USA: Georgia | collected...
TATTCCGGATTGATTACGAATAGATTCCGGAAAATTTCTGCGTTAAAGATGCATTTTCTCTGCCATGCCTTATGCTATCAAAGTGTTTAGAGTGATAACCCGGTCTTTCGTTCCTTTTCTTGCAGCGGTGCTGATGCTTGCCAATTTTTCGCAGGCCGAGGCTCTTCACCCAAGCCCAGCATCCCAGTCCACCGCAATTCTCGTCCAGAAACTACTTCAAGATCATCACTTTGCTGGAAAACCCCTAACCGAGGAGAAGGCTAGGGAATGGATCAAGAACTACATGGAGTCTCTCGACTACAATCACGCATTCTTTCTGGCCAGCGACCTCCAGGCTTATCAGAACACCTACGCCCCTCAATTGGCCCAATTGACCCAACAAGGGAACATTCTCCCTGCTTTTGAAATCTTTGCCGGTTTCAATGAGCGGGTCCGGGATCGCCTCTCTTGGATCAAGAAGCGCCTGCTCCTGCCCTTTGATTTTACGGCCGACCAAAGTTACGAAATCGATCGGACCAAGGTGGGCTGGCCAACCGACCGGGCTGCGGCGGATGAACTCTGGGAGCGACGCCTCAAATTTGATGTTCTGCGAGAGAAACTCGCAGGCAAAACAAAGGTCCCCAAGGAAAAGAAAAAGACGGACGAAGATCCATTGGTAACCGTGACCAAAAGGTACGACCGCCTCATCAAGAATCTTGAGGATTACGACAGCGAGGAGATCACCCAGATGTACCTTACCTCCCTTGCCTCCCTCTACGACCCCCACTCCAGTTACATGAGCCCGTCCACCTTGGAGGATTTTTCCATTGGAATTAAGCTCGCCCTTTGCGGAATCGGGGCAGTCCTTTCCTCAGAGGACGGTTACTGCGTCATCAAAGAACTTGTGCCGGGAGGTCCTGCCGATCTGGACGGACGATTGAAGGTGGGCGACAAAATTATCGGCGTGGCTCAAGGTGAAAACGCGTTTGACGACATCGTGGACATGAAACTGCGCAACGCTGTAAAAAAAATCCGGGGCCCCAAAAACACCCTGGTCCGCCTTCAGGTCATCCCGGCCGGAAGCAATGCAGGAGAACAGAGGGAGGTTCAAATCACCCGGGATGAAGTAAAACTGGCGGCCCAACAGGCCACCGCATCCGTCTACGATATCCCCCGCTCGGGAGGAGTGACGATGCAGTCCGTCCCCCCCGCATCGGAAGCCTCTCCGGCCCCTGAAGATCAAAACAATCCGTGGTTCCAAAAAATACTCAACCGTGTCCTCGCAAAGAAAAGCACACCTCAAACTCCCGCCCCCGCCAAGGAGACCCCCCTCCTCCCCGCCCATCCATCCGATTCATGGAGGATTGGAGTGATCGATCTCCCCAGCTTCTACGGAGAAGTCGGCGGAACGGAATCCTCGGCCAGCGGGAACGGAGCCACACCCCGATCCACATCCCAGGATGTGGAGGTTCTGCTCAAAAAGCTGAATCAAGCAAAGGTCGATGGAGTCATTCTCGATCTAAGAAAAAACGGCGGTGGATTGCTGGATGAAGCCGTAACGATGACAGGTCTTTTCATCGACCAAGGCCCCGTGGTCCAGGTCCGAGACGGCAAAGGAACCGTGATCCAACGAACGGATGACACTCCAGGACAAGTTTATCAAGGCCCCCTCCTGGTACTAACAGGACGACGAAGCGCTTCCGCCTCGGAGATTGCCGCCGGTGCCCTTCAAAATTACGGCCGTGCACTGATCGTAGGAGAAAAAAGCACTCACGGGAAAGGCACGGTGCAAGCCGTAGTCGAGTTGGGGAGATTCTTAAAACAAAACTTCGACAAGACCCAACCTCAGGCCGGGGCCGTCAAACTCACGATCCAGAAGTTTTATCTGCCCAACGGCCATTCTACCCAGAATCGCGGAGTGATCCCAGACATCTCCATTGCCTCTCCTCTGGATTACATGAAAATCGGGGAGTCGGATCTGCCGAATGCCCTTCCCTGGGACGAGATTGGTCCAAGCCGCTTCCGGGCCTCCTCCATCGATCCGTCGGTGAAAAGCATCCTCGCAGAAAAGTCCAAAGGCCGGTTGACGGACGACAAGGCGATGGAGTTCCTGAAAAAGGACATTGAAAAGGTCAAATCCCGAATTGAATCCGGAGTTATTTCGCTGAATGAGTCGGCTCGGCTAGATGAAAAGAAAAAAGAAGATGCCCGAAATGAAGAACGCAAAAAAATCGAAGAGGGCATCACCTCGACGGCAAAACCCAAGGCCCGCCTCGTCATTGATGATAAAAAAGGGGTCATTCTTTCAGAAAAAGATCCCAAGAAGAAAAAGCCCGCTCTTGAGGAATCAGCCGATGGTGAGCCGGAAGACATTACTGATGCAGTGGATCTGGCCGAGGCATTTGAACTGGAGGAGGCACTCCGGATTATGGGGGATTGGCTGAATCTTCAATCGACCCATGAACGGACAACCGTTGCCAAGGATCACCCCAATGCTCCGGCAACGACCGTGAAATAGGCCATGGCCCGAACCTCATCCACCCAACGATTACCCATCGGGTCACCGGCCCCTGCTTTCAGCCTGCCGGATGCATTGGGCAAGGTCTGGACACTGAGCGACCTGGCCGAGAGGAAACCCTTGGTTGTTGTCTTTGCCTGTAATCACTGCCCTTATGTGATTCATGTCCGGACAGCACTTGGAACACTCGCCGAGGAGTTCCAAAAACGTGGTGTTTCCTTTGTCGCCATCAATTCCAATGACTCGATTCAATATCCGGACGATGCCCCAGACAAAATGCCTGCTTTTGCCAAAGCCGCAGGCTGGAATTTCCCCTATCTCGTCGATGCCACCCAGGAAGTCGCCCGCCAATGGCACGCTGCCTGCACGCCCGATTTTTTCCTTCTAGATGCATCAGGAAAGCTCGCCTATGCCGGCCAATTCGACCCAAGCCGCCCGAAGAGCGAAACCCCCGTGACCGGGGAAGATTTACGCAGGGCGATCGAGGCGGTGCTATCGAATCAGCCCATACCGTCCCCCCAAATTCCAAGCTTAGGTTGCAATATCAAGTGGAAGCCGGGCAACGAACCCAAGGCCTAATCGAATCGAAAATGGCGACCACAATGGGCGCTCGATTTATCTCAAACCGGTAGGAAGCAAAATTAAAAATGTTTGGGCAACCAAAAGACTCGTAAGGTAGAAAAAAGCCGCCTCCTCCCAGGGCATCACTCCCCCCAGCTTCCAGCCCGTAATTTGCTTTTCATCAAAGAACCAAATCCCTTTTCCAATCGCATACCAGTCTGCCAGACATAAATAGGTCCCAATCCCCAACGTCGGAACCAAAACCTGCATCCAGTAAGCCTGAAGCATGGGGCCAGCCACGATCCACTGAAGAAGAACAACAGGCACAAACCAGAAAAACAGGTGCCAGGCGTAATGAACACGGCGATCACGATTCGGCCATTCCTTAAAGGCAATGCCCCATGCCGCCCATGCGATAAAAAGAACTGCCAAATGCCGTAAAACCTGCGGTTCCCCAATCCAGCGGGGGGGAGGAGAACCTTGAGGGGGAGTCACCCAGCGGAGAAAGGTCCAACTGAGGAGGATCACCTCGACAGACTGGAACACAAAAAAGGCATACTCTTCAACCGGAAGCTTGCCGACTCGGAACCAAACCCGTTCTGGGGGGAAATTCCAAATCCCCTTCGCAACAGCCCAATTATCCCAAGGCGAAGTGAAGGCGACCACGATCCCCAGAATTCCCAACATGGCCAGAAGCATCTCCCCCGGCCAGACCCCCCTCCCCGAAACAAAGAAAAGAAGAACCAGGAGCGGGAGATTAAAGATCAGATGGAACCCGAAATAACTCATATGTCACCTATCGGTTTCCTCCCTCCCTCCTCACAGCGCAAGCCTGTTATTTCACCCGCCCTGACTTTCATCTAAAAAGAAGTTGATGAATGTCCTAGTGATCAGCGGTCCGGCCTCGATCCACCTGGATCCTGCCCGTAAAATCCTCAATCAATCCACAGGAACAACCGGAGCCACAATCACTGCCATTCTTCAAAAGAACGGATTCTCACCAACTCTCTGGCAGGGAAAAGACGCGTCCTGTCCGGTGCCTTCCGGTATCAAGATTTCGGCTGAGTTCCAGACAGTCCCCGAACTCCAGCTCCTTTTGGCAAAAACGAATCTGGCGCAATTTCATGCCATTCTTGTTCCGGCGGCCTTGCCGGATTATGCCCTGAAAAGCACTCGGGATCTTCAAGGCGGGGTATTGCCGGCGGGAAAATGGCCGGGCTCACTCCCGGGATTGCAAATTGAGCTGACCCCGGGGCCCAGAATTCTTCCCACCCTCCGGGATTACGCCCCGAAAGCCAAAATCATTGGCTGGAAGTGGGAGACGGACGGAAACATGGATGAACTCAGGGAAGTCGCTGAAAAACAGATCCGAATATGCCGAACGGACGGATGCGTGCTCAATGGGCCAGCCTACGGGAAGGGATACCTCTTAATGACGGCTGATGGCGATTCCCTGCCCTGCCCGTCCCCTACTGAACTCGGGCATGCCTTGGCCCGATACCTTAAGAACTGATTCGTCGCTACAAGACGTACAAGATGGAGTAGAGGAAAATCCAGACCACATCGACGAAATGCCAGTAATAGCCGGTCAACTCCTCAAAGGTATGGGAGGGATTCGGATTCTGACCTGAGAAGATCTTCATCTGGCGCAAACCTGCGCGCGCGACAGTGACGAGAATCGCAAGGAACCCCAAAAACACGTGCAGCCCGTGAAAGCCGGTCATGGTAAAAAAGCAGGAGCCATAGATCCCGTAGGAATTAAACCACATCCCCTCTTCCTTGAGGTGCATCCATTCCCAGCCTTGGACACCAAGAAAGATAAAACCAAAGAGTGCGGTCAAAAGATAACCAATCAGTCCGCTTCCCCCTTTTCGCATCCTGGATTCACCCCAATGATACGTCAGGCTGCTGGAAAGAAGGATGATGGTATTGATGATCATGACCCAATTCAGGAAAGTTGGCGGGATTTTAACCCCAATTTCAGGGGCCCCGGGAGGCGGCCAGTTTCCGGATCCTTGGGCGATCCGCAGCACAATGTACCCACCAATCAAGCCGGCGAAGAGCATCGCTTCAGAGGCAAGAAAAACGAGCATGCCAAACTGGGGCAGAGTAAAACGAGGGCGTCCGGTCGGAACCGGAACCTGACCATGGGCTGCAATGGCGGATGTGCTCATAAGAGAATTTGATTTAGGGTCGTATCGGTTCCTTGGCGATAATGAAATACAACCAGTAGGCCGTCATGGCGACAGTGACCAAGACAAGAATCGCCAACAACCGCAGATTGGCTTTTTGCAGGGGCGTCATGCTCATCTTGAATCCGCCACCAGAAGGATCAAAAGTAGTGGCAAATATAAAATGGAGCCAAGAAATAGATTCCGAGCCGAACTCATTGTGGGTCTCCATGCAAAAACAGCTGCCAGCAAGGCATAACCCGCTCCAAGAAGAACGGCTCCCAATCCATAGATCGGGCCCGCCGCTTGCAGGAGAACGGGCCAAATGGACGCGGCGATCAGAGCCAGACAATAAAAAAGGGAAACAAGTCCGGTGATCCTTCCTTTCTCATCCGAACAGGGCAACATTTGGAAGCCCGCACGGCGGTAATCTTCCCGATGTCTCCACGCAATGGCCATGAAGTGGGGGATCTGCCAAAGAAACAGAATCAAAAAAAGAGCCACCCCTTCCCTCCCGATTCTTCCACGGCCCGCCGTAAAGCCGATCAAAGGCGGAATCGCGCCAGGCACAGCCCCCACCAAGGTGTTCAATGCCGACCACCGCTTCATCGGCGTATAAACAAAAAGATACAAGGCCATCGTGGCTGCCGCCAAAAAAGCCGCAGGAGCATGAACCCCGAAGAAAAGAACAGCGAGCCCCAGCCCCGCCATGCCCGCACCACCCACGAGAGCTTCATCTGGACCGATCCTTCCCCCGGGAAGCGGACGCTGTGCCGTTCTTTTCATTTTTGCATCCAAATCCCTCTCAATCCACTCATTCAGGGTTGCTGCGGATGCCGCCACCAAGGAGGTCCCCACCAATGTGAAAAAGGTTCTCCATGGGTCGAGTCTTCCTCCTGAACCACAGTACAACCCCACCAAAGTCGTCAGCAGAACGAGAAGACTCAGTCTCGCTTTGGACAATTCGGACCAATCCTGAAACCAGGCTCGGAATCCGGCCCGACAAGAAACCGAAGGGATCACTGCTTCTTCCATCCGGTTCACGCCACTCCCAGGGGTTGAATTCGCCGGATGAAAGAGCTCTGCTCCATATCCGCTGGATCCCGTTTCAACGTCCGATACGATGCCAATCCCAAGAGCCAACCTGTCAGGATTAATCCTGCTCCTACCAAAACATGCAGTGTGGCCAATTCAGGCAAACGCCCGCTCCAGATGACGGAAACCCCCAAAAGAACCTGCGTCAGGGCTAGGAGAACCCAGAAAACAACTCCGTGCCTCCACCATGAGGGGGTCGAAGAAGCGCGAACACTCCAAACAGCTCCACCCAAGATGCCTGCCGCCGCCAGGATCCCCAAGGAACGGTGTAAAATCTGGCCAAGGATCAGGATCGGGGTCGTCGCGGGCCATTGCAGCTTTTCGGCGCGGAACTCGTTGATATGGGCAAGGGCCACGGAATCCCAAAAGGGCGGAAACCATTTGCCATAGATTTTTGGGAAGTCCGGAACGGAAAGAAAACCCGGTCCTCCATGCCTCATCCATGCCCCGAGCACGGTCTGAAGAAAAACAACTCCAGTAAAAAACCAAATCATCCGGCTCCGGTTCAAAGCATGCTCATCCCCTTGCCCGGGATTCCTCCAAAATTCGGAAAGCACCAGGGCCAGACTTCCGGCCGTCAGCAAAAAAAGCTGGGCCAAACATCCGTGCAGGAGTCCAAGGATCCACGAAGCCTGAATCACCCGTTGCCCCCCCAGAATCCCCTGAAGAACAACCAAAAGTGAAGCAGCTAAGGCAAGTCGTCGAGGCAAGCCAGAAGGCTGGGTCAGCCATACAAGGACAGCAACGGCAAGGGTGATGAGCCCCACGCCAGACGCCACCAATCGGTGAGAGTGCTCGAGAAAAACCATGGTGGAAGCCGTCATCTTGGACCAAGGGTAAATGAACATATTGTGCCCGAAAGTGGACGGCCAATCCGGAACGGCCATGCCGGCCACCTTTGTCGTGACCTGCCCTCCCAAAGTAATCAAAAAAAGTATGGATCCGACAAGGAAGCAGGCCGCCCGAAAATCAGGTCGCAACGCCAGCCGCGAACTCATCCCGTCGGAACCGATCGTCGCGCCGGGGTTCCGGCATGCAGGGATTCCGACGTCGGAGGTTCGTTCTGCATGATGAAATCACGGGGATATCCGGGAACGCTGTAATCGTAGGCCCCCCGGTAGACGGTGGGGGTAACCGCAAAGTTTCCGTGTCCGGGAGGAGAAGCCACGGTCCATTCCAAGGTTGTGGCCTCCCAGGGATTGTTTCCGGCCGGAGCACCATGTTTGAGGCTGCGGAAAAAATTCCAGAGGAAAATGAATTGCGAAAAGCCGAGGCCAATCGCCGCCAGGGTGATGAACTGGTTGATCGGCTGAAGGGCGCGCAGATGCTCATAGGCGGTTGGATCGGCGATTCTTCGCATCATCCCGCCGAGACCCACATTATGCATGGGAAAGAAGCAAAGATTAAAAAAGACGAAGGTCAGGACAAAATGAATTTTCCCGAGAGTCTCGTCGAGCATCCTTCCAAACATCTTCGGGTACCAGGTATAGATCGAGGCAAAGATGGCAAAGATGCTTCCTCCAAAGAGAACGTAGTGAAAATGCGCGACAATGAAATACGTGTGGTGGACGAAGATATTCACGGGCGTGGAAGCCATGAAGATTCCGGAGAAACCACCGATCACAAACATCCCGACGAACGCCAAGGCATTGAGCATGGCGGATGTGAATCGTATGGAGCCGCCCCAGATTGTCCCGAGCCAGTTAAACGTTTTGATCGCCGAAGGCACGGCAATCACCATGGTGGAAACACCGAAAGCAGCCGAGAGAACCAGGTTCATTCCGGAAACGAACATGTGGTGTCCCCAGACAATAAAGCCAAGAAACCCAATGGCGAACATCGCAAAAACCATCGCCTTATAACCAAAAACAGGTTTCCGACTGAAAATACTGAGGACGTCGCTGGCCATCCCCATGGCAGGAAGGATCAGGATATAGACCTCGGGATGGCCAAAAAACCAAAACAGATGTTGCCATAACAGGGGTTGCCCACCCTGTGCGGGATTAAAGAAGCTCGTGCCAAAATTGAGATCGAGGATCAACATGGCCCCGGCGGCGGAGAGAACAGGAACGGCCAAAAGAAGCAAAAAAGAGGTGATAAAAAGCGCCCAGACAGTGAGAGGAAGCCTGAAAAACCCCATTCCCGGCGCACGCATGTTTACGATTGTGGTGATATAGTTGAATGCCCCCATGATGGAAGCGAGTCCGTTGATGAAAATCCCCGTCGCCCAAAGCGTTTGTCCTAGTTTGGTGCCATTGTAGGCGGCAACGCTGCTGAGGGGGGCGTATGAGGTCCATCCCCCTGCGGCTGCTCCGCCTGTAACAAAAAAGCCGGCCAGCATGACGAATCCAGAAAGTAAATAAACCCAGTAGGACAATTCATTAACAAGCGGAAAGGCCATGTCCCCTGCCCCGATCTTAAGAGGGATGAGGTAATTTCCAAAAGCCCCGATCAGCAGCGGCATGACGACCAAAAATACCATCACGGTGGCATGCATGGTGAAAAGCGCGTTATAAAACTGGGGATTAATGAAGGGGAGCGAGATGGGATTGCCCACATCCCCGTTTGCCATCACCTGCGTCGATGGATAAGCCAACTGCCACCGAAGCAAAAGAGCCATACCTCCGCCGATAAAAAGAAAAGCCAAGGAGGTGAACAGGTACTGTAGACCGATAATCTTATGATCCAGCGACCACAAATACTTTTTCCAACCGGAGACTTCTTCATGCCCATGGACGTGAGTTGCTGAATGTAGGGTTGCGGTGCTCATGACAAATCCTCCTTAGCGACCCGCCATCACCACAGGAACCGTGGAGGTTTCTTTGGCGGCGGTGGGTTGCGGTGCTTTTCCCTTGGCCCAAGCCTCATATTCGCCTTGAGGCACAACGGAAAGTTTTCCAAACATTTTGTAGTGTCCCTGGCCGCAGAGTTGATTGCAGGCGAGCTGAAATTTTCCAGTCTGCTCGGCCTTCAGCCAAACAAAGTCATAGATCCGGCCAGGCACCATATCTTGATACAGCCTGAACTCAGGAACGTAAAAGGCATGAATCACGTCCTTGGAGCCGAGATAAAGACGAATGGGTCGGTCGACCGGAAACACGAGTTCCCCATACGTCGTGAAATCATCCAGACCCGCAGGATCATTCGGATCCACTCCAAAGGGATTTTCCTTCGTCACCTTGGAAGCGGTCATTTTGGCAAGCTTGCCGTCCGCCCCGGGGTAGCGGACATTCCATCCAAACTGCTCCCCAATCACCCCCACAGGCAAAGCATCGGCAGGAGGCGTTTTCAGACGCATCTGGGTCCATTGCTCGTTCCCATAGATGGCCAAAGCCAGAAAAATGAACACAGGAATCCCCGTCCAGATCACCTCCAGGGTGTTGTTGCCATGACTGTGGATAGCGGAAACGCCTGGCCGAGCCCTGTATTTGATGATGAAGTAAATCATCGTTGAAAAAACCGCGACAGCCGTCACTCCGGTGAGAACCAGGATTACGTAAAAAATAAAGTCGATTTCATGGCCAAACATGCTGACGTTACGAGGCAACCACCAGACACTGGTCTGGCGGATTTCAGCCTGGGCGGTCGAGACCAGTCCCATCCCCACAGACAAAAACAACGGGGCTCGATGACGGATCAGGTTCAACATCCCCTTAGTGTCCAATGCTTCTGCAGGATTTCAACCCCATAGCATATTCGGCGGACTACCTCAGGTCATGCAAAAGCGCATTTTCGTGATGTTCCGAGGGAAAATCCATATGTTAAGAAAACTAATAACCACCCCCCTACTCTTAATACTTCTAATGCTTTCTTGAAGCCACTGCCGGAAATCTCCATTTTCAAAATGAAACTCAATCAAAAGATTACTACTTATCCTATTCTATCCATTCCCTCTTTAACTCATGGCCAATATCTTCCCCCGCTACACCAACTGGTTGCCTATCAAGATTCTTGTCTGTTTGGCAGTCGTGGTGGCTAGCGTCGTTTCCGGAATGGCCTACTACTTTACTCCAAAATATACCCGGGTGGGATACCAACCCACCCAGCCCGTCGCCTTTGATCACTCCCTCCACGTGAATCAGCTCGGCATGGACTGCCGTTACTGCCATACGGGAGTGGAAAAATCCTCCCACTCGAATATTCCCGCCACCCAGACCTGCATGAACTGCCACACGCAAGTCAAATCCCTCAGTCCAAAGCTTGCCGCTGTTCGGGAGTCTTGGAAGTCAGGCAATCCAGTTCCTTGGGTCCGCATTCACAAGGCCCCGGACTACGTCTATTTCAACCACGCCGTTCATGTGAACCGGGGGGTTAGCTGCGTGGCCTGTCACGGTCATGTGAACCATATGGAGGTCGTCTACCACGCCAAACCTCACAGCATGGGATGGTGTCTCGAGTGCCACCGGGCTCCGGAAAATCAACTCCGCCCGCTCGACCAAATCACCAATCTCGACTGGGAGCCTCCAGCGGGAACCAGCCAGCGCGAGATCGGTGCGAAGTTCGTCAAGGAGTGGAATGTGAATCCCCCGGTCAGTTGCAGCGGGTGCCATCGCTAAAAAATGAAACGTACTCTTCATCATCCCGAATCCAATACAAACGGCCGCACCTACTGGCGCAGCTTGGGCGAGTATGCGCGGACCCCCGACTTTGAAGAGTGGCTCCACCGCGAATTCCCCGCAGGGGCCGCTGAATGGGAGAATGATCCTCTTTCACGGCGGAGCTTTCTCCGCCTGATGGGAGCTTCGCTGGCTCTGGCCGGACTAAGTCTGACTGGTTGCCGGCGCCCGGAAGCCCATCTGGTGCCCTTCACGCAGTCGCCCGAGTGGGTGGTTCCGGGTAAAAAGATGTCCTTCGCCACGGCTCAACCTCGTCGCCGCGGTTCGATTCCTCTTTTAGCCACAACGTTTGACGGCCGCCCCGTCAAGATGGAGGGAAATCCTCTGCACTCCGTCAGCCAAGGTGCGAGCGATAATCACGCTCAGGCTTCGATTCTGGATCTTTACGACCCATCCCGTCGCCAATTCATCACCCGCCTTGGCAAAAAATCCCCTGCTCAGGCGACCGAAGAGGAACTTCAAACAGAAATCAACCGTATCCGCACGGAATCCGCCTCCACCGCAGGGGCCTCCTTGGCGATTCTGGCTGATGAAACCCTTTCTCCGACCCGTGAAAGGCTTCGCATCGAACTCCAGCGGCAATTCCCCCAGGCAACTTGGGCCACGTACGAACCCTTAGCCCCGGGACGCGACCTCGAAGCCTCCGCCATGGTTTTCGGAGCCAACACCGAATTCCGCCCGAACCTTTCCGCTGCCTCAACTATCCTGTCCGTGGATTGTGATTTTCTCGGATCGGATGAAGGAGATCTTGTCGATACGCGGGGCTTTGCGTCGGGACGGCGGACACGCAAACCCGGCGAAAAAATGAATCGGCTCTATGTCGTCGAACCCAGATTTTCCCTCACCGGAACCATGGCCGACCATCGCCTCTCTCTTCGGGCAGGTGCCGCGAGCGCTTTTCTCCTCGAACTGGCGAGGCAGATCCGGGCCATCCGTCCTAGCGCAGAACTCAATACTATACTCTCTCAGGCTCCCGACCTCCCCCTGCCTTCAGGAGTTGATCCTGCCTGGATTCGCGAATGTGCCGCCGACTTGGTCACCAACGGGAATCATTCCCTCATCCTAGTTGGTCGCCGCCATTCCGTGGGTCTCCAGGCACTGGCTCTTGCCTTGAACTCTTCCCTTGGAGCGATCGGGACAACTCTTTTCGTACAACCCAAATTGAGCGCGCCTGCATCCTCCATCGACTCACTGGTCCAAAAGATCGGTGGTGGATCCATCCGAACGCTGCTGATCCTTGGGGGAGACCCGGTTTACAATGCCCCTACCGATCTCGATTGGCCTGGATTACAGGCATCCGTGGAAACATCCATCCACCTCTCCCCTGTTTTTAACGCGACTTCAGCTCGATCGACTTGGTTCGTTCCCGGAACCCATTACCTCGAATCTTGGGGAGACACCCTTGCAAGAGATGGTTCCTACCTCTCCATTCAACCAGCCATCCAACCTCTCTGGGCCGGCGAAAGCCAACTGGATTTCCTTTCTCGTCTTGCCGGCAGTCCCAAGCCGATCGGACCGGCTTTGATTCGCGAGACCTTCGCGGCGAGGACAAATCTGGCCGGAGAAAAACTTGATCAGGCCTGGAATGATTTTGTCCGGGAAGGATTTTTCCCGTCCTCCACACCCTCGTCCAACATCCGCTCGGGCAACCTGGCCCCCTTGGCCGGTCTGATCTCACAGATGGAGGCTGCCCCACACGAAGAGGCGGGGTCCTTGGAAGCCGTCTTCATTCATTCCGCCGCTGTGGATGATGGTCGCTACGCCAACAACGGATGGATGCAGGAATGGCCCGACCCCATGACCAAACTCACCTGGGATAATGCCATTCTTCTTTCCAAGCTGACCGCCGAATCCCTGAACCTGAAAAACGAAATCATCAAAGGAATCCTGGTTGCAGACGTGGTCCAAGCGACCTTGGCCGGCCGGACGGTCGAAGCCCCCGTTGTGATTGCCCCGGGACATGCAAACTTTGCGGCTAGTCTCCCTCTTGGGTACGGACAGGACATGCTGGGCCCGGTGGCCAAAGGATCCGGATTCAACGCCTATCAACTCCGTTCATCCAATGCAGATTACCTAGGACAAGGACTCCAACTCAAAAAGACGGGGCGAACCATCCAATTGGCTGTGACGCAAGAGCATCAGGTCATGGAGGGGCGTGATCTTGTCCGTGAAGCCACGGTGGGTGAATTCAACGAAAACCCGGGATGGGCCAAAAAAGTCGGCATGGATGCCCATATCCCACCGAATCAGACTTTTTACCCGAATCCAAAACTCGATGGTCAGCACCAGTGGGCCATGGTCGTCGATCTATCCACCTGCACCGGGTGCAACGCATGCGTCACAGCCTGCACCGCCGAAAACAATATCCCCATCGTCGGGAAAGATCAGGTCATGAAGGGTCGCGAGATGCATTGGATTCGCGTTGATCGCTACTACACCGGCGAGCCGGAAGCGCCCGAATCGGTCTCTCAACCGGTTGCCTGCATGCAGTGCGAAAATGCCCCGTGTGAAACCGTCTGCCCCGTCAACGCCACCGTGCATAATGAGGAAGGCCTCAATGTCATGGCTTACAACCGTTGCATCGGCACGCGCTATTGCGCCAACAACTGCCCGTACAAAGTCCGGCGATTCAACTTTTTCGACTACAACCAGCGCGCCTTGGACAAACTTTACTGGGGCCCGGTCGCTCCGAAAGAAACCGCGGAAACGATCAAGCTTCAGAAAAATCCGAATGTCACCGTCCGGATGCGCGGCGTGATGGAGAAATGCACTTTTTGCGTCCAACGGATCGAGGAGGCCAAAATTGGCGCCCGTGTCCGTGCCCGGGATTCTGCCGACACCAGGATCCCCACAGGGACTTTGCAAACGGCCTGTCAGCAAGCCTGTCCCGCAGGAGCCATCGTCTTTGGCGATCTCAAGGACGAAAAGGCAGAGGTCGGCAAACTTCGCGCCCTGCCGCAGAACTACTCCCTTCTGGAATATCTGAACGTCCGCCCTCGTCTCACCTATTTGGGTCGCATCCGAAATCCCAATCCATCCATGCCCGGAGCCAAAATGAGTTACATCCCCTCTCACGGCCACGGACAAAAGCATGAGGAGGCAAAAACCGGGCACACCCCCTCGGAAAGCCATGCAGGAGAGAGTCATCCATGAGGGCAGATAACTCCTCAGCGCAAGCCGCCTTTGCCCAGGCGGCCAACTATCTCGAACGGCGGCCGTTAGTCGCCAATGACAGGCCCTTGAGTTGGATCACCGATCACGTTTGCCGAATTGTGGAGCAGCCCGCACCCAAGTGGTGGTGGATCCTGACAATCGTCACAGGAGCGGTCGCGACACTGGTTCCCGCCATGCTGACCTATCTTGTTTCGACCGGAGTCGGCGTATGGGGTCTGAATGTTCCCGTTTGCTGGGCATGGGATATCACCAACTTCGTTTTTTGGATCGGGATCGGCCACGCCGGAACCCTGATTTCCGCGATTCTGTTTCTAACACGCCAAAAATGGCGGACCTCGGTCAACCGATCAGCCGAAGCGATGACGATTTTTGCCGTGATCTGCGCCGGGATTTTTCCCGCCTTTCACGTGGGTCGGGTCTGGATGGCCTGGTTTTTGGCTCCCATCCCAAATGCCAACGCCATTTGGCAAAACTTCCGGAGTCCTCTTCTTTGGGACGTTTTTGCGGTATCGACCTACTTCACGGTATCCCTGATTTTTTGGTACTTGGGACTCATTCCCGATCTGGCCTCCCTGCGCGATCGTGCCACGACCCGTTTCCGTCAAATGGCCTACGGTCTTCTTGCCTTGGGTTGGCGTGGATCCAACCGGCAGTGGACTCACTACGAAAAAGCGTATCTCGTTCTTGCCGGAATCTCGACCCCGCTTGTGCTTTCGGTCCATAGCGTGGTGTCTTTCGATTTCGCCACATCCATTGTTCCCGGATGGCACACAACCATCTTCCCCCCGTATTTCGTCGCCGGGGCAATCTTTGGCGGGTTTGCAATGGTCCTCACTCTCCTGATCCCTTTCCGGGAAATTTACGGACTCCATGACCTCGTCACCGACAAGCACATCGACAACATGTGCAAAATCATTCTGCTGACAGGCTCGCTCGTGGGATACGCCTACTCGATGGAATTTTTTATCGCCTGGTATAGCGGGAACCCATTTGAAATTTACGCATTCACGAACCGGGCCTTCGGTCCTTACTGGTGGGCTTACTGGTCCATGATCACCTGCAACGTCGCCGCGCCTCAACTCTTCTGGTTCAAGTACTGCAGGCAAAATCCCTGGGTGGTGCTCGCAATTGTCATGTTTCCGAACACCGGAATGTGGTTTGAACGCTTTGTGATCATCGTTACCTCCATTCATCGGGACTTCTTGCCTTCGTCCTGGGGTTATTTTTCCCCGACTTGGGTCGACATCACGCTTTTCATTGGAACGATCGGACTCTTTGTTTTCTTATTCCTGTTATTCGTTCGATTCCTCCCAATGATCACCATGTTTGAGGTAAAGAATGTCACGCCTCAGGCGGATCCACATTCTGACGATGCCGCCCACCATGGCGTTTCCCTAGGGCAGGACCACTCAGTCCAAGCACACGCATGAACCACTCCGCCAAAACATTGCATGGCTTGGGGGCTGAATTTTCTTCGGCCGGGGCCCTTCTTCACGCCGCCCAAAAAATCCAAAAGCTTGGATTTCGCCGATGGGATGTCTACTCCCCTTTCCCAATTCACGGAATGGACCAGGCCATGAACTTCAAGCGGTCCAAGGTGTCTCTCTTTTCCCTGCTGGGCGGTTGCACGGGCCTCACGACCGCATTTGTCTTAATTTACTACACATCGGCCATCAACTACCCGTTGATCGTTCAAGGCAAACCCTACTTTGCCCTCGAGCCGTCCCTGCCGATTTTCTTCGAGCTGACGATTCTTCTTACCGCCTTTGGAACCATCCTTGGACTGCTCCTTCTCACCCTCATGCCCCGTCTCCACCATCCTGTATTCAATTGGGATCGGTTCAAAAAAGTTTCGGATGACGGTTTCTTTTTGGTTCTGGAGTCAACGGATCCACGCTTTGACCCCGAGACCTCCAGAAAACTGCTTCAGGAAATGGGTGGGGATCACGTGTCCGAGATCTACCAGGACCCCGAGGAAAATCCCCATCCCGTGCGCCCTGAAACGGAGGCCACCCAGTGAAGGGTTTCATCCGCACCTTTCTGGCTATCTTTGGAGCCTTGGGAATCGCCGTAATTGCGATTGCTGGGTTCCGCGGTGATTTTACACGTCGTACTCCCATTGAGATTTTTCCGGACATGGATCGCCAACCAAAATACAAGTCCCAGACTCCGGACACCTTTTTCCCTGAAGGTCGGGTCGACCGCGTCCCTCCATACGGCACCATCCCTTTCCATGTTCAAACGGATCAACCCTATCTCTTGACCGGGAAAATGGGCGGCATGTGGGGAACTGGAATTCCTGTGACGATCGACCAGAAACTTCTGGCGCGGGGCCAGGAACGCTATCGGATTAATTGTCAGGTTTGCCACGGGGAAACGGGGGCAGGCAACGGGATCACATCCCAATACGGCTTGGTCGGTGCAGCCAGCTATCACAGCGATAAGTACCGACAGATGGCGGATGGGGAAATTTTCAATACCATCACCCACGGGAAAGGCCAGATGGGCCCCTATCACCATATTGACGTCAAGGATCGTTGGGCGATCGTCGCCTACATCCGGGCTTTGCAGCTTTCTCAAAATGCCCCCGCCAATCTTCTTCCAAAAGAAGCAGCCCCAACCCCAAACAAGCCATGAGTCACCACCCTGCCCCCCTACCCCCTGCTGAAAAACTACGGATCGAAAGACTTGGAATTCTTCCGGTCCTATTTCCTGCCATGGGAATTCTCGGACTCGCCTCCACCTTCATCTGGGGATTCCTGGGCCACCGGGATCAGCTTGCATTCTCCTACCTCTTCGCTTTTGCCGTTGGATTCACTATTTGCGCAGGAGCCCTCTTTTGGACGCTCCTTCACCACGCCCTGGACGCGGATTGGTCGGTCATCGTTCGCCGCATCCTCGAATCCATTGCCTCCTGCTTCCCCATCCTTCTGGTCCTCTTCCTCCCGATTGCATTCCTTTTCCCGCACGACCTGTGGCATTGGATGACGACGGATTTGGCCGAGGACCCATTGCTCGCATGGAAACGTCCCTTCCTCAATGAGCCATTTTTCTATATCCGTTGCGCCTTCTATCTCCTCTTTTTCTCGCTCGCTGGGTTGCTCTATCGGGGGCTTTCGGTCCGGCAGGACACGGACGGCGATCCACGCCTAACCCTCCGCCTCCGCCACACGGCCTATGGCTTTATTCCCCTGTTTGTTCTCTGCCTGACCTTTGCCGGTTTCGATTGGCTGATGGCACTCGATCACCATTGGTACTCCACCATGTGGGGCGTCTACCTCTTCGCCGGATGCGCCCAGTCCTCCATGGCCCTCCTCATTTTAATCAGCAACGGCCTTGTTCGAACCGGCCATCTGAAAGGTCTCTTTACCGTGGAACATAATCACCTGATGGGGATGCTTCTTTTCGCTTTTACTGTTTTCTGGGGGTATATTTCCTTCAGCCAATACTTTCTTCAATGGTATGCAAATATTCCGGAGGAAACTTGGTTTTTTGTCTACCGCAACACGGGCACTTGGTTTTGGTATTCCATTTTCTTGGTCGTCGGACATTTTTTTGTCCCCTTTCTTCTTCTTCTTACCCAGCCCGCCAAACGGACCCCTTGGCGAATCTGCACAGCGGCGGGTTGGGTCATTCTGATGCATTTTGTGGATATTTATTGGATCATCATGCCCAACCTGCAATTGCAACAATCCAGGCACGCCGGGCAGGCCGCAGCGACAACAGGATTCCATCCACACATCCTCGACCTTCTTGCTTTGATCGGCGTGATCGGTGTCTTGGGTCATGCTTTTCTTTGGCTGTTCTCCCGAAACTCAATTTTTCCGGCTCGTGATCCCCGTTTGCGGGAAAGCCTGTCCGTGACCAACTGGTTATGAGCGAATCCCCGCATTCCTTAAGCCAACGCAAACATCCCTATCTACCAGGGGTTTGGCTTGCCGTCGGCTTCCTTGCTCTGGCGAGCTTGGCCCTGCTTCTCCGTCCCTTGGGGGTCACGCCCAACACCATCACCGAGTCGGATGCAAAAGTCCGTTTGGAGAAACTCACGAAACTCCGGGCGGAACAGGAACAATTGGCCACCAGCTACGGTTGGGCCGACAAGGAAAAGGGGATCGCCCGTATCCCGATTGCGAAGGCGATGGAGATCACCATAACAAGTCTCAGGAGTAACCCTCCTCACCCTGCCTATCCCATCACCACCATCCAACCTTCCGCCATCTCGGCGGCCGGAGCTCCTCTCTATCCCGAGGTTCCGCCGGTCGAACCCGCAAAAGTTGCGGCAGCGGTTGCCGCGGATGGTGGGTCCACATCCAAGAGTCCTGTTTTGACGAAAACCAACCCCCCCACCATCAAGCCATGACCTTCCCCCTTTCTTCCCACTCCAAAGCCTCCAATGCGGCCGTTGTGCTGATCACAAGTTCAGCCATTTGGGGACTCCTCGCAGCAGGTCTGCAAACCCTCACCACCCTTCAACTTCTGCTTCCCCTCCTTTCCTACCTTGCACCATTGACCGTCATGAACTACGGACATCTCGTTCCGGTGGTCAATTTCCTCCTGATCTATGGGTGGATTACCTCGGGGCTTTTGGGAGTCCTCATGATTCTGGTCCCCCGCTTTTCAGGAATTCCCTTTCGTTATGGCAGACTCCTAACAGGAGGAGCCATTCTTTGGCAGGTCGGTGTTCTTTTCGGTCTTGCGGGAATTCTGGAGGAGGGGGGGACCGGAATTCCTCTCCTTCCGTTTTTACGGCCTGTCACTTGCATTTTTCTGGTTTCATTTCTTGTTCTTGGAACGGGAATCACACGCGGACTGGGGGGCTCATGGAAAAGCGGACCCCTCCTTCCTCGTCTTTATCTCTTGGGCGCACTCATTTCCTTTCCCTTGGGCCTTGGCACAGCGGAATTGCTCCTGCGCGGTGGCACAGCCCCTGGCGCCGTTCAGATTATCGCCCAACTTGTCTGGATTTCGGTTCTGCAGCACCTTTGGCTAACTCCGCTCGCTCTTGTTTTGGTCTTCCAACTCATCCCTGCGATGACAGGAAGAGCCACGCCCAGTCTTTCACTTGGAATTCTTGCTTGGATCATCACCTTGAGCCTCGGTGGATGGCTATCGAATACGCTGGGAAGCGAAGGTCCTTTTCCTTCCTGGCTACAAAGTGCCGGCGTGGTGGCGACCTTGCTTCTCTTTGTCGCCGCCATGGGAAATGGAATCCTCTTGCAACCGCTTCTGGAAGGAAAAATGGAGGAAATCAAAAGGAATGTGGCTCTCCGATTCATGTCCGTGGGCGCCTGGTCCTATTTGGCTGCCTATGCTTGGCTCGCCTTTCTGGCTCTTCCCGGCGTGCGACAAACTACGGTCTTTACCATGACCACGAACACCACACAGACCCTTCTGATTTTTCTTTTTTGGGGTAGTGTCCTGTCTGGCTCCGTCTACGCCCTTCTGCCCGTGTCGCGTAACATGGGTTGGCCAAGTCATCCCGCGTTGACTTGGCATTTCTGGTTCACCTCGATTGGGTCGGGCATGATGGTTTCCGGATACGCTTTGGCGGGAATCTTTCAGGGGTTAGCTTTAAATGATCCGGGTGTCCCCATGGGAGCAGTCGCAAGTTATCTGCGTCCATTTCTGGTGGTGGTCTTGATCGGACAGATGCTTTGGTGGGTCGGACAGATGGCTTTCTCCGCTCTTCTTTTTTCAAGCCTTCTGAAACTTTTCCCCTCAACCGCCCCGATGGCTGTTTTCCCTTCGGAGAACCCAGCATCCACAACTCGTTAGGCCTATGAAATCCACGCAAGCTCTCGCCATCGTTCTTCTTTCCCTGCTTCTAACATGGGCGGGACAAGTCGCCTTGGGCTATTTCCAAGTGGGCAAACTTGAGCCTGTCCTGAATGAAGAAACCAATCTCAGGGAGCCCCCGACTCCTTCTGGACTGGCTCAAACCGGAGCAAGGGTTTTTGCATCGGAAGGATGTCTTGAGTGTCACAGCCTATCTGTCCGTGGTCCGAGTGGTTCCGCCGATCTTACTCGTGGATGGGGAGAACGTCGTTCCGTTCCCAGGGACTACCTTTTTCGTGAGTCGGCCCTTGTCGGCTTCTCACGAATCGGGCCCGACCTTTCCAACATCGGCAACCGGATCAAGGAACCGAAGGACTTGATGATGCATCTCTACAATCCAAGAAATCTGAAGCCAACTTCAACTTGCCCCCCTCATCCTTGGCTTTTCGAGATCAAACTGGCTGGTCCAAATAATGAATCAGACTCTCTTCCTCTCCCCCGGAAGGATTGGAAACAAATGATTCCTTCTTACCAAGCCAAAGCCTTGGTGGCTTACCTTCAGTCCCTTAACTTAAATTATTCCCTCCCGGAAGCCCCACTCAAATGAATCCCCACGAAACACCATCCCTATCCCAAGCCCCCGCCGAACGCCATGCCCCCATCCCGGGTTGGTTAATCGGATTGGGAGTGGTTCTTTCGTTCTGGGCTGGTGGATACCTTTTCTTTTATAGCGGTGGATTCAGGGGCGATGTCTTTGACCCAGGCCAGATCACATGGGGCCCCGTTTCAACGGGACCGGTTGCCCCGCCCGATCCCAAAGTCATTGGAAAAAGGCTCTACGTTGCCAACTGCGCCCAATGCCATCAAACCAGCGGTCTGGGGCAAGCCGGTGTCTACCCTCCCTTGGCTGGATCTGAGTGGGTAATTGGATCCAAAAACAGGCTCATCTCCATTCTGCATAAGGGCATTGCAGGTCCGATTAACGTCAAGGGTGTTCTCTACAATAACAACATGCCCGCTTGGGGGGATGGGGCTCCTGTACCACTCAAAGACGAGCAGATTGCTGCGATCCTGACCTATATCCGTAGCGAATGGGGGAATAATGCAGATGGCATTCAGGTTGTTGACGTTGCCGCCAAACGAAAAGAAATCGCTTCGCGCACCTCCCCATGGGGCGAAAAAGAGCTGTTGGCACTGCCTTCCGACCTTCCGCCTGCCTCTGCCAAGTAGGCCAATCGATTTACCCGAGCCTAGACAACACACTAGGGCGAAGAAAAATGACCTTACTGCACTGGGTGAATTAACTTCTGAAAATCCGGTTCCCCCTGGATTTGCTGGAACATGGGTTCAGAAGAAGCCTTCTCCCGCATCGGCAAACCTCCGAGCCGGATGGCTTCCTTGAGATATTGATAAAAATCAGCTCGTTTACCGGAAACCATAAAGAATTTGGCCATACCAAGCCTTAAGTCAGCATCTTCAGGAAGTATTTTTTCAAGCTTTCGCCCGTATTCAATCGCCTCAGGAACCCTGTTCTGGACTGCGAAATAATTGACGGAATCACGCAAAACTTCCGCATTCGTGGGAAATGATTTGAGGGCTTCAGCAACCAATCGGTCGGCTTTTTCACGGTCCCCCTGCTCGGCGTATTTTCCAAGGAGCTGCTGCAGTAGTGCGGCATCCTTTGGACTTTGGACACGCTGAGATTCAAGGTTACTGATCTCAGCTTTGAGTCTAATTCTTCGTTCACAACTGGAGAGAAGTGTGGTCAAAAGTCCGTTATTGGGGTCTGCCTTGGAGGCTTTCGCTAGGATATCGCGCAACTCCTCGGGACGGTTTTGCTGCATGAGGAGATCGGTGAAATTATTCAAAGTCTCGGAATTACCCGGCCAGAGCTCCAAAGCCTGCCGGTACGCCTGCTCGGCCGCCTCAGGCATCTTTCTCCACTTGTAGATGTTGCCCCCTGTATTCCGGAGCTTCGAAAAGGAGCGCTGGGCATCGATATCCTCCGCAAATCGGGGATTTCTTTTCAAATGATCAATGTAATCCCTCCAGTACTGCATATCCCCTTGAACGATTTCAGCAGATAAACTCGGAAGGGGATCTTTTTTGATCTCATAACAAAGTCCATGAGGAACGGCACTTGGATAAGACCATTCCATGGGAAAACTTTCTTCCACAAAGAAATGCCTCTGGTCCTTGTTTCGCTGCCAGATCCATTCCCCCACCATCGAATTCAGGACGGTGGGATCGGCATTGGGATCCGGAGCTAGGGCATTCTTTTGGCGAGCCTCAATTGCCGATTGATAAATCGCCATAATGTCTTCTTGGCGGGGGAGGACCAAGGGGGCCTTGGGATACTGCTTGTCGCGGCCTAGCCACCGCTCAATCCAGCTTTTCGGCTCCGGCCGGTCAGTAGAATAATGGTTCCGGATATATTGATTATAAAAGGCGTCTGCCAAAGCGTTCTGCGTAATGATATAAAGGTCACGTCGATCAAAGTTCGGATCCCGTTTAAATTTCTTGGGTTCAAAACTTTCCGACAAGATCATGTAAGTTGGGACAAATCGTCCCGGATCGGTGCCTCCGAATACAAAGCTGTCTTTGGGAAGATCCGCCAGCATGTCCCTTCCATACATCCACCCAAACCAATGTTCCCTTTGGCTACAAAAGTTCAGATTCTGCCGAAATGAAAATCCGGCCAGCCCAGCACCAAGGAGAAACGCAATAGCCCATCCGACCTTTTCCATTTTAGCCCAACGTTGAATTGCCCAACCCGATCCAAATCCTGCTAGCAGTACGAAAAATGCATGGGAATAACCAAGGTAAGGCATCTGCAGCAACCAGGTCGCTTCGTCTGCCCCAACCTCGGCAAAGGCCGGTTGAAGAAACCCGGATAGAAGCAGACCGAATCCACAAATTCCAAGCCAAGCCCGGATCCCTCTTGGAGCCGAACCCAATGCGGCGACTGTTGCAACGAGGGCCAAGATCCCCAAAGGGGAGAAATTGCCAACGATCTTTCGCCAGTAAAGTTGAGCGAACTTTAAAAAGTTTTCCCGGAAAGAGTTTGAAACGGCCGCATTGGAAGACGGTGATGGGGGACTAACCATTTCAGCAGGGGCCGACCCCATTGCGCGTCCGACTGTCTTGAGCAGTTGATCAGACAACTTCCCGTCATACTGACTTCGATTAAATGAATAAAAGAAGCCTTCCTTGGTGCTGGCGAATCCCCAATTCATCGGAGGATTGGTTCCGGATGCCAATGGCATGTAGATGTAAGGGGAAAGACCTAGGATAACTGCACCCAAGATTGCCAAACCCACCCTCCAATTCTCAAAACGTCGTTTCCACAAAAACCAAAAAGCGAACCCAAAAACAACACAAAGCAGGAAACGGACGGAAGCATGCCAAGAAGCAGCTTCTTGAGAAAGATATCCGAAACCGAGATACACCAAAGCGGCAGTTCCACTCAGATAAAGAAGCCCCTCTGCCAGGAAATCACGACGTCGTAGGAGCATCACCAGAACAGGAAGAGAGCTGAGCGCGATCATCAAGTGGTGGTTGCTCATGCCCAACGAGAAAAAAAAGACAGCCCATGCAAGTCCCATTGTCCATGCAGGATCCCTGACCCATCGATAAATAGCCCAAAGAAGCAACATCACGCATAGGACATGGGTTCCATACACCTCTGCAATCACGGCCTGAGACCACATCGAAACACTAAATGCCAAAGCCAAAGACCATCCGACTGCCAAGATCTGGGCCAAACGGTCCCCTACCCCAGACCAACGCATTGAGTTGCAAAGAATCAGAGCGAGCAACCCCGTGGCAATCGCCGTACAAAACCCCGAGAAAAGATTCACCTCCCATGCTCCGTTCCCGATTGGGAAAAGGGTAAAAAGATGGGAGAAAATCGTCCAAAGTGGGTACCCTGTCGGATGAGGCACGCCGACGTGAACGGATGCCGTTAAAAACTCCCCGGAATCGAGTAGTCCAACATTCGGTTGGGTGGTAAGAAAATAGGTAATTTGAGAAACAAACCAAACGAGACCAGCCGCCAGCCAGTCTTTTCGCTCAAAAGGCCATATCCAAGATTCTAAATCCTTATGCATCTCTCGGCTCACGAGTTTTGAATCTCCTCCCCTACCCACCAAGAATTCCATCCAGCAGGACCCAAGCGCAACCAAAGACATGCGACTCCAATCAAAACAAGAATCCAACTAGCAATTCCTAGGCCTAAAAAGATGGAAGTCCAAATAGGAGGAGCAAACCAGAAGAATGCCTCTTTAGCTCCAGCAGGAATTTTTACAGAAGAAAAAGCGAGGGCCGTTGGATGAACTTCAACCTGCCGACCATCAATGGAACAATGCCAATCCGGATGCCATGCTTGGATCAAAGTTAGCCAACCCGATTCACCTTCGGTCAGGATGCGCCATTGATCCGGTCCCTCCCTTCTATAACTCTGGGGAGTTGGGATTCGGAATGGATTCCCCAGACGATCCCGGAACGTTCCCGTCAATTCCACCTCCCCATTTGTTGCGTTCATAATTCCAGCCAAGGATGGATCCTGCATCTCAACGCCCGCCATTTCAACCGGAAGAAAATAAAGCCGAACGAGGCCCAACTCGGCGCCGGCAAACTCAAATCTTCGTGGCGGCACTGATACATAATTTTGAGAATAAAAGAAAGGGGCCAAACAATTTGGATTTTCGAGAACCGCAAAGAATTCGTTCTCGTAAATCACGGGAAAGATTTGCCGGAAAGAGTTTTGCAGCGCTTCCGGCGTGTCCACATCTTTTCTGTCGATAAAAATGTACCTGACCCCCTGTAGGCTGAGCGATGTTTTCATTAACTCCACATTTCCGCCACCCGCATCCTGAATCGATCGAACCCCCTTCGACATAAAATACGCCTGGAAAGCCTCGGTCGAGATTGGTCGGCCGGACAACTGAGGAAGCTGCATGTAGAAGTACCGACCGGAGAGTGGAAATATTGATCCTGTCTTTGACTGGGTCTGCAAAAAACGGGTGGCTTCTTGATACGCCTCATAGGTCCCCACCTCAAGTTTGCTTTGAAAAAAACGACTATAGTAGGGAGTGAAATCAATTACCGCCAAAAGTATCGCAACCAAGGGGATCCACGAGAAACGCCGCTCCTTGGTCAGAGTCGCAACGGCAACTCCAGTCAAGGCCGCCAGACAGAAAACCCCACCCACCTGCCAAAAGGACCAAGGGCCACGAATTGTCCCCAAGACCGGGAGCATGGCGACCAGTTGGAATCCTGGAGCCAAAAGTAAGACTGCCAATGCAATCGCTAAGGTGGGCCACTTCCACCGACCTTCAGGCCAAATTATGACAAGCAGCGTGATAGGGAGGGCTGTACTAACCCAAAATAGAGGCAAGACCCAATCTTGAATGCCTTGGGCGGATTTCAGGAATTCGTTTATACCGCCCAGCATGCTTCGTGGACCGAGTGAAAACCAGTGAACCATCAACAGCAGGCCAGCAAAGATTCGGAAAACAGGAAAAAGATTAGTTTCGTCATTTCGGCGAAATCGTAATCCCACCAACACTCCTGACACAGCAAGAACTGCACCGATATAGAATCCCCCTTCCTCCACTGTAAAATTTGGTGGCATCCCCATAAAGAGGAATCCATCCCGATTGAACCAGGAAAGTGCCGCTTTAATGGAAAAACTGGACTGCCACCCAACGAGTGGATCGCTTGTAAAAAGGGTCATCCATGTGGCGTCGCGAAGCCCCGGCAACTGCGGAAGAATCCCCAGCATCGTCCAGACTCCCACAGCCACTCCGACGATTGGCACAAATAACGCACGGGAATGCGAATTTCTGAAATAGAGCCACCACCCAAAACCCAGTGCCACAGGCAAAAAAACAAAGGTCAGCTTGTTGAAAGTCAGGCTCATGCCCGCGAGGGCCAACCCGAGGATAACCCCTCCCCTCCCGGAACCCCTCTTCGCAATTTCGATTAGGGCCCATCCTATTAATGGAGGATAGGGCATACAGAAGATGGCAGGCATATGCTCATTCCCTGCAAGACGAAGGGCTGCTTGCGGGCCCAAGGCATAAAATAGGGCACCGACCCAGGCTGC
>Ga0214917_10001928_pt1 | contig 25978 bp, 30 predicted proteins | sample LL_1208_BB_MetaG_FD_177983 | JGI IMG/M metagenome (GOLD analysis project Ga0214917, IMG submission 177983) | Freshwater microbial communities from Lake Lanier, Atlanta, Georgia, United States - LL_1208_BB | ecosystem: Environmental > Aquatic > Freshwater > Lake | place: USA: Georgia | collected...
CAAAGACAGCCATTATGGAATTGTGGATATATTTTAAGGTAATAATATATTTAATTAACCCACTTTATCTTTTTCATCTTTCCATAAATCAACCCACCTATCGTATGGAGTGTAATTTTCATTATCACTACGAAACCAATTAATTTTAATCATTTTAGTTTGGCTATGCTCCGTTAGTTTATTAATAGCTTCATTTGTTATCTCCACTCCTCGTGGATTAGTACCTTGTTTTGGAAGTTTAAAATAAAACTCTTTGCCATATTGGTTCAAAATTTCAGTTTGCACTTCTTTTGGTATTAAATACATTCCACCATCTCCATTCCAATTAATATGCACAAATAACATATCGCATTCTGCTTTGTATGTGTTAATAAACTCTAATGCCTTTTGTGCGTCAACAGTCCATATTAACTTTACACCAACTATTTTCTTGTTTGTAACAGTTTTTATTGAAATAGGCTCTTCAAACACGATAACATCTGTTTCGTTTTGTGTAATAGGAATATTTGTCGTTATATTATCTTCGCCAAATTGATATATTAATAATGCTATAATAATTCTTTCTCTTGCTGAGCCTATTTCCATTCCAAGCTTTCCATCTCTTTGATTATCAATTTCAGCAAGTTGAAATAATGTCGGCAACTTTTCTTGTATTTTCTCTATAATACTAAGGTCTTGAAAAAGTTTATCTATTTTGCTCATAAATTGTTATCTAAAAAAATTTGTATTTCATTCGCTATATGCCAAGCAAAAACTGGTGGAACTGCATTGCCAATTTGTTTGTATGCACTTGAAGTTGAAGGGTAAAATATAAAGTCATCAGGAAAGCTTTGTATTCTTGCCGCTTCTCGTGCTGAAAGGCGACGCTTTCCATTATAGTGAAATTCAATATTGCCGTGATGTTCTGCTCTCATTGTTGGTGCAAAATCATTTTTATCTATTATAGAATTTCCTTGTCCTTTATTCATTTTTGCTTTTGACCATTTGTGATTACTTACAAATCCCTCTTCGTAATTTTCAAGGTCTTTAATTATATCGTATATAGCACAAGCCTTATTAGTTTGTATAACATCAAAATCAAACTTTGGCAATATATCTTTTCTCGTTCCTACGATAATAACCCTTTCTCGTTTTTGCGAAACTTCAAAATCACTCACTTTTAACAATTTATAAGAAATATTGTAGCCCAAGTTTTCAAAATCTTTGATAATAGTTTGAATTGCCTTGCCGTCATCAATAGTTAAAAGACCTTTGACATTTTCCGCAAGAAATAGTTTTGGTTTGATATGTTTGATTACATTGCACATACTTTTATACAAATTTCCTCTCTCACTATCAAATCCAAGTCTTTTACCTGCGTGGCTAAAATCTTGACAAGGAAACCCACCGATTACAATATCCGTATATTGTAATTTTATAATATCAATAGCATTAATATCGGAGCAAATAATATCCTTCTGAAAATTCTTTTGAAATGTAATGCACGCATTTTTATCAATATCATTTGCATACACAGTTTCAAATTTTAGTCTTGCATAGTTTTTTTGTAAAAACTTAAATCCACCGTGAAAGCCCAAATCAAGACCACCGCAACCACTAAATAAAGATGTAATGCTATAATTTTTCATACTATTTATCCAACTTTTTAACCTTATTTTTTGATTTTTCTAATTTCTTTTGCTTCTGTTCTACCTTCTTGATGTTTTCAGCAACTGGCAAATTTTCAGGCATAGTTCCACCAATTTCTTGAATTGTTTGTCTAATTTTTTGCCCAACTTCAAAATGTGTTTTATTTGCTTGTTGCTTGCCCTTGATTTTCTCTCTTTCTATTTTTGCTGCGGTTTGTGTAATTCTAAAAATATTTGCACCAAGCTCTTCGCTTCCCATGTGGTCAAGAATATCATCTTTTTTTGACAATCCTTTGTGTCTTGCTATATCTTGCTTTGTTTTACCATCGTATAACCCTTTATAGCCTGCATTTTGAAACATTGCATAATCAAGTGGCTCAACAACACCAGCACCTTTTGCAACACTTGATAAAATACTATTATGCTTTCTAATATCGTGCCTTAGATGTATTCTTTTTTCATTTTCACCTAACCTACTTAATTCTAAATCTTCTATCTCTTGTCTTCTTGTTTGAACTGCAAAATATGTTTGTGCAAAAGCAACAATCTTTTTTCTCGCATCTGCATTTTGTGCTATCAAATAACAAGCATATCTTGAAAGTTTGTAATCGTCTATTTCTTTTGTTGCAATACCAGTTTCCACTATTTTTCCCACGAGGGAAAAATTGCAATCAACATCAATTCCGCTTTCTTGACAAGCTATTTGTGCTTTTTTTAATGGGGATTGAAATTTATCCCAAGAACCATATTCAAGAATTTCTTGCAATTGTCTCGCATACCAAAATTCAATACCGTCTTCATCTCTATGTGATTTTTCTTCAAGCTTTTTGATAAACTCATCAAGAGTTTTATCGTTCATTTTATCTTGTGAAACTTGTATAACTTCTTTGCCGTCAGTTTGTGCAACTCTTTCAACCAGTTCGTCAAATTCCATATCAACTTTAAATGTTTTGTTATTATCCGTCATATTATTCAGAAATAAGTGCCTTATAAGATAATTTTTCACTTGTCATTTCAAGTAAGTTTGTCATTCTTTCAACTTCGGACAATTCACGAGTGTTAAATCTAAAGCAGAACATATCTGCGTATTTATCTATGTGTTTTTCGCTAATATGATGATAAATTCCAACTATCATTCTTTTAAAGTGTGAAAATGCACCCTCGATTGTATTTGTATGAGAGTCTTGATTTACATATTCGCCAATTCCGTGATTAACTGTTTTGTGTTTATATTCTTTTGAAAGACCTTGATAAATCCTTGCTTCGTCTGTGTAAATTGTAGCGTCTTTTGATATATTTTGAGCTATAATTGGTTTGATGTTTTCAATTTTATTGTCTAATGTTGATTGCATTCTAATTTGTCCACCTCTTTGAATTATGCCAATTACTGGCGTTTTTGTTTTAGTGGAACGACCTTGTGTTCCTTTAACTTTTTTGCTTGAATGTTTGTTTTTTTCTTTACCACCGACATAAGTCTCATCAAGTTCAACACTGCCATCAAGGGGCTTGTTGAAGCTTTTTGTTTGTGAGGCAAATTGTATTCTTTGCAACATAAACCAAGCAGTCTTTTGAGTTACTTTTATATCTTTTGCTAATTGATAACTTGAAACTCCTTTTTTATGACTACTTACTAAGTAAAATGCAACAAACCATTTTTTAAGTGGAATGCGTGAGTCTTCAAATATAGTGCCTATTCTTATTGTAAATTGCTCCCTACAATCAGCACATTTATGTCTTTTACCGTCTGAAAAATGATGTATTTTTCTAACGCTTCCGCAGTGCGGACAAAATGCACCATTTTTGAAACGAATTTGTGTAAAAAACTCAATGCACTTTTTCTCATCAGAAAATTTTTCTAATAATTCAAACAAACTTCCAAAAGACATAATCAAAATCAATAACTTTGATTATTATGTAATATGTTATTTTCTTAATGTCAAGAAAAAAATGGGTTAATTAAATATATTATTACCTATTTTAAAACAGATTTTTGATAACACCAAAGGGGATTGGTTATTTTAAACGCAAAATTTCACTTGCTAAATAACAATATCTTTTGGCGTGTTTATATCAACTGCGTGCGTTTGAAAATGAACGCCTGTTGCCGTTGGTTCTTTTATAATCATTTTTTCAAGCCTTGAAATCTTTTTTTCGTCATAAACTGTTTGAATTGTCATAACAGTTTCATAATATGGAATGTTATCTGGTGTTGGATATATGTCCCACTGCGAAATATCATTATCAAAGTTAATGCGGAGCTTTGTATTATTTGCATAAGTTAAGTCATCAAAACCATAGTCAACCAAACAATCTTGTAAAACTTGAACGATGTTATTATGAATATTTACTTTTAATGGCTCTATTGCTTTTGCGTTTATAATTCCGTTTTGTGTCTCTTCTTGAATGTATTGCTTTGAAGGGTCGATAATTCCAATTATAATTTCATAGTTTTGTTTTATATTTGATATTTGACTTGTTGCCATAGTGTCATCAACGCTACCAAGTGGCACTTTTTGTGAATGTCCTGTATAAGAAACCCTTGCAATACATATTGGGAATTTAAAGTAATCTGGTTGCTTTCTCACGGCAACTTTTTTATTGATAAATAATTTAAAATCATTTTCGTCGCCAATTTCAATTTGTGGGTTTGTATATAAAGTTGAATTTGCGTCAAATGTTATATTTTCAATAAAGGGGTCTTGACAAAAATAATCGTCAAGCGTCAATTCAAGCACAGTGGGGTCGGCAGTAATTGTAAAGTCAACAGTCGGTTCGTATAGTCTATTTATTCTGCGGAGTGAAGCGTCTTCTTTTGGGTAAAATAAAACTTTTGCATTTGTAAAATCAAATATCAAACCATCTTGCCCTTCAAAAGATTTATAAAATAAAAGGTTCGTAAAAATATCTATTGAATATGAAAAAACTGGGAAATTTAAGGCAATAAAGTTATCACCCCTTTCATTTGCTAATGAAATATTAAAAAAGCGGTTAATTAATTCTGTTGCCCCTGTATTTACTGTGTTATTTGGGTTTTTTACAACAACTCCATTGAGTTTTAAAAGGTTTCCGCCAAAATTGAAGCCGTGCAACATTGTTTTATTCACTGTTTCAATTATAATATTTCTTGAAAGCAAATCTATTGTTATGTCTTGCACTGCCCAAGTGTATGGTATATTTTCAACAACTATTTTTTGTGGTTCTTCTTTGTATGGTTTTAAAGGTCTATCAAGTGTAATGATTGCTTTTTTATTTGGTTTGTCCCAAACTGCATTTATAATTTGATATTGTTGAGTGCAAAAATATTTTGCCGAGTAGCGTTGAAGTCTTTTAACCACGCTATTTAAAATTACATTTTGCATTTAATATTCTAAAATATGTTTTATTGTTGTTTCCTCTAATTGCCTTGCAATATAGCCTGCTTTTTCTTTTAAAGCTGGTTGCAAAACTGGGTGGGCTGGCATTTTTTTTGTTCCAAACTCTTGAAATGCAAAATAATCCGTTCCACCAATTAAGGTAACTTGCCTTGCGGTTGCATAACTTCTTATGTTTTGTTTTGCCTGCCCTGTTTGATTCCTAAAAGGCTTTCCTGCAATTGATTTTTCTGTTTTATTTCTAATAATGCTTTGTGCGTATTCCCTTGCTTTTATTGAACTGCGAACATTTGTTGTTGCAATAGATGTTTCAAGTTTTCTTGCGGAAAAACCATCACGCCTTGCTTTTTGTAATAACATTTGAAAGTCTTTGTTTTTTGTGAGTGTTATCATATTGTTTTTTCAGTTTTGCAATAAAATCTTAAATAATCATCGTTTTTGTCAATGTTTTCAATTTTTACAACACGGCTTTGATGTGTGCCGTGTTTAATATACCATTTACTTTGAACTTGTGCTGAAATTGCATTATATCTTACTGTATAACGAACATCATATTCAATAGGCGCTGGCGAATAGTTTGCATTCCCATATAAAGTTGTTGAATTTACAGTTTTTATTGAAGCTGGCAAAGTAAAAGTTAAATCCCCAACAGTCTCGCCGTCATCCTCTGTTCCTGCAATTATCATTTTATCAAGTGTGAACTCATCTTTTTTACTGCCTGTTTTTGTTTCACAACATTTTACGCGTAATGGCATACTTTTTTTAAAGTTAAAAAATAATAAAAAACATATTTTAAAAATTCAAGTTAAAAATGCTTGACATTATAAAAAACACAAATAAACACTTGCATACTTTTTTTATTTACGAAATGTATAAGTATAAAGTCCTTGCCGAAACGGTAAAAGTTCCAACCTTAGGGAATAAAACAAGACATCAGCCAGTTTTTAAAGGTCAAGAGTTTGAAGCACACCCATCTTTTGAAAAAGAATTTAATGCGTTGGTTGCACAAGGCTTGCTTGAACAACTAAAACCTGCTGAAAAAGAGGTTAAAGTTGAAAAACCAAAAGTTGAAAAAGAAATAAAAACTAATATTTAATAAATTATGTTAAAACCAAATATTACAAGGCAAGAGATTATAGTTCCTGAACTTGATTTATTCCACCAAATTGCCATTACATACACAAATAAAGCACTTGCAACACCAGTAATGCTTTTAGAAAACAAATCTTTGGCAGATATTGAAGAATTGACAGGCGAAGACAGTGAGAGTTCTCACGCTTTTGCACAGTTGCAATATATGAGAGATAGACACGGTTGCGGAACAAAAAAAAGTGTAATTGCAATTCAAGAGCCAAAAATTTCTTATGTGTTAAACGGCACAACAATTCAAACTGCGGAAGGTGGTGTTAATTTTGTAAATAATAGAATTAAAATATCAAGCTTGAATTTGATTGGAACTTTTAATGATAAAATTTCAAAAGTTCGTTTTAACAGTGCACTTGTTGCAAACCAAAACAAAGATATTTGTAATATTGTTATTGATATTGCAAGCGGCGACACATCGGCAAATGTTTTATTAAAAATTGCAAACGAATTAACATTGCAAACAAAGTCAAGCGTTAAACCTTTGCTTGCTAATAACTCATTTACAAAATACCGTGGAGTCGTTGCTGATAAAACGGCATTACTTGCACTTGCAACGCCTTCTAACTGGCAATTTGCTTATGTAACAAGTGATAATGATTTTTTCATTTACAAAAATGGCAAATGGTTACAAACCTTCATTGGAACAACAACAGTGCCTGCTAACAATATGCTTTACTTTGTAAATGCGAACAGTGGCAAAACATTTAATCACGAAAATATTGCTTTACAGTTTATTGATAAAAACAGTAATTTAATTGATGTTGCACAAGATATTACAACTTATGGTGCTGGAATTACAACTTGCGATTTAAAAGTTGGCGGAATTGACGCAGACACTTCAAACAGATGTGTTGCTGGCGTGGGAAACTTGGAAAATATTAGTGCTTCTGAAAGCATTATTGATTTAATCTTTTCAAGGTGCAGCGATATTGAAAAACCGCTTGTATATTGGAATACATCACTTAAAGATTACAAAGACGCAATCGTTCCACAAATTAAAAATAGATATAACCAAACAAACAATTCACAAATTGGCAAAGATACAGCTGGTTTATGGATATTCCCAGTTTTTGAAAAAGTTTCGGAAGCGGCGGACGCAATGGACGATATTTACTTTGACAGCGTTGGCGAAATAAAAGACGGCTGGGACAATAATGCACAAATTGAATTAATGCGTTTTTCAAGTTTTGAAAATGAAAATGAACATTATGATACTTTACTTGGAAAACCTGCTTATATCAAAGGGCAAGCACATCAAGGGCTTGGCATTATTAACCATTTGATTTCAAGAAAGTGTTATCATATTGCAATATTACAAGATACACTTGCAAATGCAAATGAAATCTCCTCTGTTATTGGTGCAGGACATATGCAAAACATTTCAATTAACACACGCTTTTTAAAAGATAGTTTTGCAAACACAGTTCGCAGCAATGCCGCACTTCCTTTCTTTGAACAACTTAAATCAAATAAAAGAAACACAAATAATTACAGCTCCGACATTATTGACGCATTCCCTGATAAATACCCATTTAACTTTGTTGAATATGTGCAACAAGACGGCGTAGATGGCTTTGTTTTATCTGCTTCAAGAACGCTTGCAAAAAAAGATAGTGCCTTGCGTAAAACTGGCATTCAAATTATTAAGCTTTATTTTGGTTGGTTGGCAAGTTTCAACTTGAAGTCTATTATTACAAATACAGCACAAAGTGAGGTGAGAAGAAAGTCAATTCAAAATGCAATTAAAAGTAGTATTGCAACTTTAAGTGAAAACACTGCCCAACTTACACCAACAGCCGAACAGTCCCCAGTTTTACAAGAGGAGCAAGTTTTGGTTTCACAAGAGAGCGTTACCGCAGTGCCAAAGGTTGTAAATGGCAATAACATTTACCAAGTAAAAGGCACGATATATCCTACAAACGAACTTAACGGCGTTGATTTTACAATTTTTACACTAAATAAATAATTATTTTTATAATATATGGCAGAAACCAAATATGAATTACGCACGGTAACAATTGAAAACCTTGCTCCTTTTTTTACAACAGGGGTTTTGCGTTTTTCAGACCCACAAAAAGTTTCAGAAGGTGATGATATTGTCTTGACAAACAATGGTTACCTTGCAGGGCAAGTAAAAACGATAACTGGTAAGTTGACGCTTTCAATTGCTGGCGTTGGCGGAAACATTAATATTATTAAACAACTAAAAAGAAAAACTGAATATACAAATATTACAGTTGTTGCCGTAAATAATAGTGGCGAAGTTGTAACATTTTTCTTCCAAGACATTGCAAGAAAAACAATGTTTGAAAATCAAATTGGTATTCAAGATGCTCCTGAGCAAGACATTAACTTTGTTTATGGCAAAGATGTAATTATTTCATAATATGCTTTATCAAAACGAAACAATTGAAACTTTACTTTTAAGTAATACACCAATTGAAACGGCAAAAGATATTATTTCAAAATATCTTATTAACGGCGTTGAAATTGAAGTTATTTTAAAAACACCTGATGTTGTTGGGCAAAAAGATATTATTAAATTAAAACCAATATCTGCTTTTGAAGTTTCATTTGAATTGTCAGCAATATTAGCAAAATATGCGGTAAATAGCTGGGGGAATATCAATGAAATTCTTTTTGGCGGTGGAAAGTTTTTCCTTGCCCACGCCTTGCGTGATTTTCTTACAAAGCAAACAAAAGATCACACTTGCGAATTTATTGAATACAACGGCGTTCCAATGCACATTAACGAAATAGCGGCGAATATTTTCAATAAAAATAGTGAATATGAAAATCAAAACTTTATTTTTCAGGAAATTGTAGATTTTTTTGCGTGGAATTATTGTTTTTTTTTGGACTCCAACGCCACTGTTACAGCATATATAGCAGATTGCAACGAGATATTGCGTCAGCTAAACTCTTACAAGCAATTGACAGCCGAACGAGACTTAATCAACAAGGCAATAAAAACAGCAGTGGAAGTGGAAGAGCAAGTACAAAAGAACTTGAATCAAGTAGAGCCGAAGTTGAATACAGAGAAAAAATCAAAAAAGCCCTTGAAGCCAAAACACACTGGGAGCAATGTATAAGTTTAATTATGGAATGTTACGATTCAAGACTTGTCAATTCGCAGCTTGAATTTGAAAACATTTTAAATATTGATTACATTAAAAAGCTTGTTTTTTATATTTGTGGTGCAATACCAATGTATAAAGGCACGCAAGAAATCATATTAAATGGAAACGCTTTTGATATTATAAGTGTTTTGATTGATTTTTATAATTATTGATATGCTAAATAATGCTTTTGTAACAGTTCAAATAAAAGATTTATGGTCGCAAAAAGCAAGGTCTATTGCAGCGGCAACAGAAAAAATGGAAAAAGCATATACTTCTTTTGAAAAAAAATTAAACTCAACAACACGGAACTTTACATCATTTCAAAATACATTAACAAGCACAAACCGTTCTATTGACACAACACGCAGAAAATTTAAGGAATTAAATAATATACAAAGCATTAATTTATCAAACAAAGTTACTGCGGATTTTTCAAAACAAATACAACAAATTGACAAATTGAAACGCAAAACAAAAGAAGCAACACAAACGAGCCAAACACCACAAACACAACAACAAGGTGGAAGTGTTTTAGGTGGCGTTGTTACGGCGGCAACTGGTATAGGTTTTTTAAGGTCGGCAACAAGAAACGCAACAGAGTTTAACACCGCACTTTATGATATTAATAGGCAACTTGGCGAAGATGAAAATTTACAAGATTATGTAAAGTTTATTGATAAGTATGCACTTGCAACAGGTCAAAGTAGGGTAGCGGTAGCAGCACAAACAGCAGAATTACGCAAAACATTAAAAGCAGGCGAGGGGCTTGAAACAATAAAAGACAAAATACAGTTAATGACTTTTGCAACGAACCAATTGGAAGTTGACAGTGTAACCGCAGCAAAGTCGGTTGAAATTATTGGCAAAGCTTTTAATCTTTCCACGAACGAAATGAAAGCATTCTTTTCGCAAGGAAATCAAATGGAAGACTTTTATGGTGCAATGGTTACAGGTGGTGACTTGCTTGAAATAGTCGCAAGGATGCCAATTACATTATTAAAAAACACAAAATTAATGAACAAGGAAGCAACTTTAATGTTGGCAACTTTTTCAAAAGCAAATACAAACCTTGACGCTTCTGCCGTTGGTTACAATCTTGGCAAAGTTTTGGAGGGCGGAACGAAAGCAAGGGGCGGTGGCATTATTGCAATGGCAGAAAAACAAGGCAAAACAGTTGAACAATACTTATTTGACATTAGTGATGAATTTAAAAAATTGAAAACTGTTGCTGAGCAAAATGATTTTATGGAAATGGTTACAGGCACAAATGATTTGCAGGCAAAAGATGTTTTTAGAAGTTTGTTATCAGAAATTGGGAAGGTTGATAAACAAAAAGTTGCTTCATTTCAAGAGGTGCAAAAACAATTTGAACAAGGCAAAATAAGCTCCATTGAATACCGAAAGGCAATGGAAAAATTAAATGAAGCAGAAAAAACTTTTGTTGCAAGATTTATTAGCACAGCGGAAGGCTTGAAAGAGTTTAACCGTGTTTTGGGCTTGCTTGCAGACACACACGAGGCAACGCTTGGCAGAATTGGTGCATCTTGGCATATGGTTTCAGCTGCGTTTGGGAACACTGTAATCTTCCCAGCATTAAATGTTTTAGCAAGTGGTCTTGAAAAGGTCACGCCTTTTATGGTAGGGTTTATTAATCAAGCACCGTTATTTATTGGAGTATTGGGCGGAATGGCGACTGCTTTTATCGCACTGAAAGCGGCAACCTTGTTTTTTGCAACAACTGGTGCTACAAATATTGTTACAATGTTAGGCACAATGTCCGCGGCTTTAACAAAGATTGCAGCTCCAATAGCGGCAGCAGTTGCGGCTTATGAAATGTTAAAAATTGGTTACACTGATATTGTTGGCAATAAAGATACTCTTGGAATTAAAGGACGCATAGAAAATAATTTTTTAAGAAGTGACTATATAAAGGAAGCAACAAAAGGACTTTCGCCGCAGGAACGATTTAACAAAATAGCGGACATTGATAAACAACTTGACGCAGGAAAAACAGTAGGTCAACTCCGTTCCGAAAACAAAGCGAATACACCTTCAACTTTCGCACCTGCACCAGTGTCAGCAATGCAATTCCAACAGTCAAAAAGCCAAGTTGAAATTATAGTAAAATCGGACAAAGATTTAACCACAACTGCTGAAGTTGTCAAACAAGATAATGGATTTTTGGATATATTGAAGCCAACTACAATGCGAACTGTTTGATGAAAAATGATTGGAACTTTTTGGATTTGGTATCGTAGCTCTTTTTTGAACAAAAACAACTTACCAATGTATTCAAATATTGTTAAAAATGAAAAATTAGCATTTACAAAAAAAGCAGGCACTGCCGATGTTTATAAATTACAGTTAAGTGAGCAACAACTTTTAACACCAACAGAAATAAGTATTAATGACGCTGGAATTGTAGAGGGCTTTATTCCTTCAATAAACGATTATGTTGATATATTTTATGCAAGAGGAGATTGGCAACATACAACAAACCCAAACACTTGGCAAAATATTTTTAGTGGGCGTGTTGCGGTTCAACCATATATGCAAAATTTTAACAGTGCAATTTATGAAATACAACTTATAGGAAACGAGCTTTTGTCAAGTAATAAGGTTATTGGCAATGTTATACAAGATGGCGTAAATTTTGAAAAAAAAACAAACAAAGATATAATTACAAGTTTATTAACTTCACAAAGGGACGCATTAATTAAAAACACACAGTATAAAGTTATATTTGATGAAAGCATAAAAAATAAGGTTATACAAACAAGTGGTGGGGTTCGTGCAAATGCAAACCAAAAAGTTGAAGGTGTATTGAAAGATATGTTAAAAGCAAACCAATTACAGCTTTTCATTAACAAGGAAAACAGTGGCAACTCCCAAACAATTAAATATCATATAACGGACAAGTATTACAACCCTGATTATTTGAAGCCTTTCTTCACATTGACGCAAGCAAATTGTCAAATATACCCAAAAATACAAGCACAACCAGTGAAGCAAGCAAATAGATTTTTTTACAATGCAGGAACGCAAACAACACTTGATATAGACGCAAAAGCTTTAACCAATAATGCAAAAGTATATTATGGAGATACTTTTTTTAATTTAAGTGGAATTGCAGGGGTTATTAGTGAGGAAAAAATTGACAATTCTTTTTTAGAGCAAGAGACCTTTAATAAAGTGAAAAAAATTCGTAAAGGGCAACAAGATTTAACATTTGCGGAAACAATAAGAGAAATAGGCAACAAACTTGCTTTTAACAAAGTTAAGAATGATTTAATTGAAATGTCTGTTATTCAATTAAGAATTATTGTTAATGATTTTGAAATTCCAAAAGATTTACATACAAGAGATGGAAGGTTGTTTTGGAAGCAACTGCCAGCAACGCTTGACACTGGAATGCGTTTTACTTTAAATTTGCAAAACTTTAATTATTCACAAGAAATGCTTATAACTGCAATCAACGGAGATATTGGCGACACTTTAAATATTATCATTGAATGCGTGCCAGTGGAAGTTCTTGACGCAAAAATGGAAAGATTTACATTGCCAAATTTACGCAACAAATTCAAGGCAGAAAACGGCGGTAGAGAACCAACTGCCCTTGAAATGATGCAATATATTTATAAAAACCCCACAGAGCCTGAGGCGAGATTTCAATTAGGGCTTTTAAACCCTTTACAATATGGTTCGTTGACACAAAATACAAAATTGATAAACACAACAAGAATTTTGACAATTTAATATGGCACAAACATTAGCGTTTAACCGGATAAAAACCGCAAGCTTAAAACAAACGGCAAGCAGTACAAAAGGAAAAATACTTGCAAGCGTTGGCATTTCAACAAAAAACAATGCAGTTTTACTTTCCCCAGTGCCAGCAAGATTTTCTTTTAGAAGTGGCTTGATGCGTGAGGAAATATCCCTTTCGGGTTTTGCAAACGGCAAAGGAAATGGGCGTATAATTCAAACAACTGGAAATGCAGGGTGGGTTATTGATGTTGAGGTTGATTTTTCTTATGGCGACTATATACAGTTTAGAAACCAATATATAAAAATTTTAACAAGCAACAAACCATTTAATTTGCAAACATTTACAACACAACAATTTCAAACAGTGCCAACTTTAAATAACGGCGGCAAGGCAAATTATTTTTATGGTTTTGCAAGTGATATAAGTTTTGATGATAGTTATGATGGGCGAACATTTGCGAGTGGCAATGATAAAATTAGATTTACATTTTATCAAGTTCCAGAAAATATCAAACCAAATGGCAAGCGTTCTATTTTTTCGGCACTTAATGACGCAACAAATTTTCTTGATCAAGTACAAACGAACATTGGTTATGGAGTTCTTGCGTTGCAGGGTGTAAATAACACTTTAATTGAAACGGCAAAAAGCATTAGCACTTTTGGAAGTGGTGTGCCAAGTTTTATTCAAGAAATGAATCAATTAAAAAACTCAACTGGAACTTTAATTAAAAGCCCAACTGAATTAAAAAATACTTACAGCGAAGCAATGCGTAGCTTTCAAGGGTTGTTTTCAGGTGGCGACACAACAACGCAAAATCAATATTACGCACCACTTAAAAGCCTCATAGAGTACAATGCAACAGTGCCTTTAAGTATAGCAAATATAAGGCAAAAAGATACAAGCACCTTGCCAGTTTATGATAATATTGCAAAAAATATCATACTTGGAAAAACAACAAACTTTTTGCGTTCCGCAGCACTTTTGACTTTATGTAATAATTATCAAAATTATTCATTTTCAAATACAACCGAAGCCTTTGAAGCTTGGAAAAATGTAACAAATTTGTTTAATTATTTCGCAACCGAAACAAGATTTGATGGGCTTGAAGCAAAGGCAAATATATCGTCAAGTTTTACAAATAATATTTTTGAAGCGGAAGCGTTTAACACAGTGCGTGATTATGTATTGCAAACCCTTGAAGTTATAAGAAATGTAATTTTTAACGAACAAGATATTACATTCCAAACAATAACAGAGCCAAGCAATGTTTATGAAATAATTGCAAAAAGATATGGTAGCATAGACGATGAAACGCTTGAAAGTTTTATGTTGCTAAATAAAATTTCTGATTATACACAATTAATTAAAAGCGGGACGCAAGTAAAATTTGCATAATATGGCAGAAAACTTTTTAGGACAAATTGCAGAATACGATAATAACAATGAAGCAAATTTTGCACCAACAGACCCAACACAACACTCCACAAAAAATAGTTATGGCAAAGTTATTCATAGTGCATTATTAGTGGCAAACCCACGCCAAAACACTCCTGCCGTTATTATGGAAGCAGATTGTCAGGGAAGTGAAGAAGTCGCCTTAACAACGAATAACTTTAACAGTAAGACAAATATTCCTTTGGGCGGTGGTGGTATTCAAAACCCAATAAATAGCAAAATTCAAGTTTTAGTTCTTGAAGATGGTGTTGAAATAAACGCAGGAACAAGTCAAATTAAAATATTGGAAAATGGAAATATTACGATTAATGTTCAAGGCACGCCAGTAGCACAATTAACACAATCCGCAGTCAATTTTTTAGTTCCAGTAAATATGCCAGCAGGAAGTAAGGTAAATAACAAGCTTATAGCAGTTGTTGGCGGGACAACAGTAGGTAATACAATTAACAATTCAGGTCAGTAATATGCAAATCAACCAATCATTATCAGAGTTTTTTTGGAACGAAGAGTTTAATGTAATAGACATAAGGCAGGCAACAAATAGAAATGAATTTTCAGTTTCCGACTATATTCTTGCTTTACTTTTGCATAACACTTTTAAAAGTTTTGACGGCGGCGAAACATTCACAGGGTCGATTATGAGCCTTTTATCAACAACCGAAGCAATACAATATAAAGGAAATTTGCGTGCAGTTATTCAAAACAAAGGAATTTCAGCGGAAAATAATGATGCAATAGTTGATGAGGTTCGCACTTGCCTACAAACTGGAATTGATGAAGGGGCTTTTGAGTTGCCAAGTGAAAATGATATTACGATAACAAACAAGGAAAATAGATGTTACATTAATATCAATATTATTATAAACAAACGCAGGCAAACATTGGTTTTTTATTATGACAAGGGAATAAACACAGTCAAGCTTTTCAAAAAGTAATTGCTTGACATTTCAAAAAAAGAAACATAAAAAAATATACATTTTATTTTAAAAAATGCTTAACTATTCAATACAGGACGCCAAAACCGAAAGTTCAAGTATTGTCAAAAATAGTTTAGGCGTAAATAATAGTAGTGATTTTTTTGTTTCGTGGCTTGGAGGTATTTTTACAGCCATTATACACGCCCACAACAATGATTTACAAAATATTATAAAAAAAACCAACATTAACAATATGGTTGGGCTTGAATTAGATGTTGAAGGCGAAAAATATAATGTTATTAGACAGCAAGCATCACAGGCGGAAGGGCAGGTTGTTTTTAATATTACGAATATTTTAGCACAAATTGACATTGGAACAGAGTTTATTGGAAATAACAACAGATATAACGCAACGGCAACAACGGTAGGGCAGGCTTTAACTTTTGGCAACAGTTCAAGAGATTTATTAATAACAAAACTTGAAACATTTGTAAGCACTAAAACTGTAATTGTTTATTGTGATAACCACGGATTGGCAGTTGGAATTGATATAATTGGATCTGGTTTTGCAGTAATAAATGGAACACATAAAATAACAAAAATTGATAAAAACAGCTTTGAGTTTATAGATAACAATATAAATCAAGATACAGTGATAACAAGCTTTACAACACAGTTTTTTACGGCAAATATTATAAAAACAAATATTCGCTCTGTTGAAACTGGTTCAATTCAAAATATTGAACGAGGGCTTGAAGTTGTGCCAACAAATGCAATACAATATGTAAATGCGAGTGGTTATATTGATTATAATGAAATTGGTTTGGGTGCGGATACCGAAACGGACGATAATTATAGGGCAAGAATTGTTGCAAGAAAAACAAAAAATACAGCAATTGCAGAAATTGAAACGCTTGTTTTAAATCAATCTGGAATTACAAGAGTTGCAATAGTGCAAACAATGCCATCGGTTGGAAATTTTACAGTTTATTTTTTGCGTGATAATGATAACAACCCAATTCCAACGCAACAAGAAATAGATGCAGTTAAAAACGCATTAATTGATAAACAAAACTTGCACGCCACAATTACAAAAGATAATGTTTTTGTAAATGCACCAATTGAATTAAAAAGGCGTTTTGTTGTAAATGGACTTTTGCCAAACACGGCGAAAATGCAGGAAGCAGTAAAAGCACAGTTGCAAGAAATTATTTTTACAATAGGAATACAAGACACAACAAAAACACCGCCAACAGATAGTCAAATAAGAACAATTTTAATTCAAAGAACGCAAGATGCAACTGGCAACACGATTTCAAATATAAATTCAATTGATATACTTGATATAAATAATGTTTCAGCAACATTAACACTTGGCGTTGGGGAATTTATTAGCGTTGATAATATTTCTTTTGCGTAATTATGTTGGGATTTCACGATGATTGTTATGCTTGGATAAAAACCTTTACAAAAGATACTGAATTAAGTGAGGCTTTTACAAGTTTTGGAACAGAATCAAATAAAATCTTGCGTGCAATAACAACCCTTCATTGCAAAATGAAAAATAGAGAACAATATTTAAAAGATGCTTTAAATTTAACATTGCAAGATAACTTTGACGACCCTGACAAAGTTGCAATTTTTGAAAATATACTTTCACAAAAAGAACAAGAGTATAATTTATACAATGATAACATTTTCACAGTGCCAAATGATTTGCAAGGGCGTTTAGAATTGTTGCGTTTAGTTGATGCAATAGTTCGTGGGAAAATACAGTCAATTAGTGATTTTGAAAAAGTTTTATCATTTTTAGGGGTTGACAAAGTAGAATTTCGGTTTAAGTTAGATGATAATTATAACACTGCTTTTAATGATAGTTATAGGCTTGTTCACTGGGGCAGAGCATATTTTGAAGATGCGAACACTTGGAAAATACTTTTGCCAACAACACTTGAAAGCGACACGGAAAGGCGTAATAGAGTGGAAAGTTTTGTAACTTCACAAAAGCAACCGCATCACGATATTGAATTTTTATATATTTTATAATATGGCAGACACATCACAAAGAAAACCAATATATCAAAACAAAGGCAACAACACGCAAGTTGATAGAAATAGATATAGCACACCGAAGCCAAAAGGGAATGAAGTCGCTGGAAATGTATATAATGTTATTCGCTCGGAAGGTGTTTTATTTGTGAATGCAGAAAATTTTTCGCAAACAGACGCTTTATTTACAACAACTGCACAAGATATTTACAAAGAAAGTGAATTAACATTACAAGCACTTGAAACCAAAAAGGCAAGGTTAAGTTACGCAACGACATTTAATGCAAATGTATATACTTTGACAGCTAAAACTTCAACAGTAAGTGAAATAATTGACGGCACTTTTAACAACCAAGAGTTCCAAGACAAAACAGTTCGCAATAGTGTTGTTGCTTTATTTGATGGCTTCCACACTTCTTTTGTTGCACCTATTTCAAATACGGCTTCCGCAAGCGTTTCAATACAGCTTTACGATGGCACTTTTACAACAAAGGTATTAAAAAAATACAGCAGTGGCACACTTGTAAATTTGGTGGCAAATGATATTGTCGCAAATAGCAAATATGATGTTGTTGTAATTGGTGGAGAGGCGGTTTTATTTGGCATAAAGGAAGTTTCTGCACTTGTTCCAAAGCCAATCATTCTATCTTATGTCAATACAACAACATTAAATTACACATCTGGAACATTTGACGCAGATGATTATAGTGCTAGGTATAGTGTAACAGCAGGAACTATCAATCTTGCAACAAACGGGTTAAATGGACTTGATACTGGGAGCGTTCCTGCCGATGGGTGGCTTTATACTTATGCAATTTACAACCCAACAACCCAAATAAGTGGGTTAATAGCTTCATTGAGTGCAACAACACCAACATTGCCAAGTGGGTTTACTAAAAAACAAAGAATAAGAAATGGATTTATTAGGATTGTAACAAGTGCAATATTTGGGTTTGAACATTCTGTAAACGGCTGGATTCCAACAGGCAGAATGCAAGTTGTGTCTCAAACAAATGTTGTGAATTTTCAACAACTTTTTTGCCCCACTGTTAAAATAACTGTAAGTATAAACGCCTATTTTTCTTTAACACAGAACGGACAAAGCACGATGGCGGTATGGGGCAACATTAAGCCATTTACAGGCAGTGCCCCTGACACGGTTTTTAACGCACAAAATAATGCTTCCACGGACGGAAATAATGGGGAAATTGAAATGAGTGATGGTATAGTGCGAGCTACACACCCAGTCATTAGTGGGGGCATCAATAATGCTACTATAACAATATTAAAAATAAACGAATTAAATTAATTTTCTAAGTATGCCAATATTCTACAAAACAGCAGACAATTTAAACGGAGGCTTTCAATATGGTCAAACAGACGGAGGTTTGCCAAATGGTGCAATAGAATTAACACAAGCCGAAATTGACGCTTACAAACTTTCAAAGGTTAAAAAAACGGCAAGCATAACAATTGAAACCGCACGCAAAAAAGTTCAATATGAAAATGTTACATATAAAGGAAAAACTTATTTTGCAACGCCAGTGGCACAAGATAACCTGTTTAAAGCTTATTTTTTGGCAAAAGAGTTCAATATAACAAGTTTAAATTGGCTTGATGTGAATAATATGCAAATTACCTTAATATTGCCAGATGCACTTGCATTGTTGAAGTTGCTGTATGATAAAATACAACCTCTGTATATCAATGAAGCAATTGCACAAAATACAATTATAAATGCTACTACGGTTGCACAGGTGGAAGAAGTTTTATCGGGTGGAAGTTATATAGTAACCCCACCAACAAATGGCAATAGTGGTGGTCTTGGTGGTGATATACCACCGTCAAGCAATGTCTAAAATTTAATCAAGAAACTTTTTTGACTTCTTGTAAGCAATACAAACCAATGCAATTATAGTAGCAACGGCAAGTGCAATCAATGAAGCACTAAGTACAAGTCCCATATATCAAATCATTAAATTAATCTTTGCTCCATAAAAATCATAACCATAATTTCCAGTTGTCAAGCCTCCGTTTGAAAAATGTTTGTATTGCAAGCCAACCGAAATTTTGCGTGTTATAAGATAGTTTGCTTCCATTCCCAAGCGAAAATAAAACAGTGAAGGAAGTGCATAATCATAATTAGTGCTATATGTTGTTTGCCCCGTTAATTTATATCCAAGCCCAAAAAAGCCAAGCAATTGCAAGCGGTTAAAGTTGTGGTAAAGTTGTTTGTCAAGTCCAAAAGCCAAGGCGTTTATTTTATTTGAACAAACATTAATTCCATTTTCCATATTTTGAACGCACCACTGCCCCTTTAAGTCCCCGATGTGAATTGCATTTCTTGAATTCAATCCAAAGAATTTTTGCCCCTTGTCTTCCGCAAGTGAAATTTCAAACATTTTTCCCTGATGTGTGGTTTTTTCGCCTGCACCAGTTATCTTCTCAACACCAAGTGTTTTATTTGTTAATGTGCTTCCTGTAAATGAAAGTGTGTAAGTATTTGCAAAAGCAAGGCTTGAAATTGCAAGGGGTAAAATTAAGAGTGTTTTCATATATTATTCACTAAATTTTTCTTTGATTAAAATTTTCAAACAACGCACTTATTGCATTATCACAATCATCGTGTATTTCCTTTGTGTCTGTATCAACATTATCAAGAAATTCCTTTGCGGTTTTTTCGTCAATTCCAAGCAAATCTTGAATATCATTAACATCATAAAGTTTCCCAACTATTGCAATATCACTTCGGTTTTTTAAAATATTGAATACATACCTTGCTTCTTCGGTATCAAGTTTTGACATTAATTCTGCAAGGTCAATATCTACAATATCAATTTTTTCTGCATTTGGAAAGCTAAACTGTGGTTTTTCTGTGTTCATATAGTTTTTAATTAAATTTTAACAATCAACCAGTCTTTTTTGACCGTATATTCTCCTCCTTTCATAACTATTTTAACTTCATCAAGGTTAAAATGTTTCATCATTGCAACTCCCACTGCATAAGCACCAGAACCGCAAGCTTGTGTTTCCCCAACACCTCTTTCAAAGCAACGGACTTCAAAGGTGTTTGTGTCTTTTTGAGCAACAGATTGAATATTAACAACTTTTGGTGTCTCCCAGTTAGATGTTTTTGATTTCAAAAATACACTATGTAAATTGCCTACATTTACATCAAAAAATATAAATCCACCCTCTTCAAGATGCTCTTCTGTTCGTCCATTGTGCGTAATAACGCCTTGTCGCATTCTCAACTTCATTCCCACTGTATCATAAACCCCATAAATCTCCCCTGCTTTTGTTTTAAAAAGATACTCACAAAAACCCTCTTGCTTCATTAGTCCCAAAAGTGCGTTTCCACATAATTCAGCTTCCGAACCATCTTTGTTGAAAAAAGTGCAATCATAAGTTTTGTGTGTTTCGTTGCTTTCAAGTAGTAATTTTTCGTAATACATTGTCAAGTCAACATCTTGATTTGTTACAAGTGGAAACTCACTTGCATCTTTGTTTATAAAAAGAAAGGTATTCCCGTGAAATTGTGTGTTTATCATAAAGTTTCAATTAATTGGTTAATGGTTAATTTTGATTGTTTTGCAACTGGAACTTTTGGTTTCAGTGGTTTAATTTTTTCCTGTTTTGGAGTTTGATATTGTGTAGGTTTGCAGGCAAAATAACAACCAACAAAGGAAAGTATTGTTATTCCCAAGATTGTGTGTTTTATGTTTATCATAAAATTACAAAATTAAAGTTTTTACTTGTTTTGACTGCATTTCTATGCGTATTATTTCAAGATATTCTGCAAGCATTCTATTGTCTACATTGAATTCAAGATATTTAAGCTCATCAATTGAAATATCGTTTATGCACCCCAAGTCAATAAAAGCGTGTTTTATTTGATTTAAGAACAAGGGAATAACATTTTTTGCTTTTGCGTCAGGTATAAAAGCTTGCAAACATTCTAAGTCTTGAAAGCGAATTGAATTAAGTTGCATCTTGTCTTTGATTTTCCCCAAGATTTCTGGACTGTTTAAAAATACTGCATTTTTTAATTTCCGCACTTTTGCTTCTTGAAATTTTTGTTTGTGTTTCATATATCATTATATTAAATTAATTTTGCTTACTCAATTTAAAAATTCCCACACTAAATACAATTAATGTGCAAATAATCTCAAATTTTGCATTCCAAACAACAACAAAAGGAAGTTGAAATAAATATTTGCCACTTTCAAAATATGCAGGAATATAATTCCAAAATGCAAATATTCCAAAGGAAACAAAAAGCGTTGCAATAAATAAGTTTTTCATAAAGTTTTGTATTAATTACACATAGATTAAAATATATAACATGGCTCGTATACACCAAAATCAGTAACGCTTATTGTATCCTCTGGACATTTTAACTTTTCGTTTGTACCAATTATAATGGCAGCATTAAACGCCTCTTCCGACGTATTATAAACATCAGTATTCTTTGGCATTCTTTTATTTTTGCTCAAACACTCAATAGAGTATTCAATATAAAATCCGTTTCCGGTTTCTTTTTCCCAACCTTGACGAGATATGTAAAATCTTTCTTTTTTCATACATTTTAAATTAATTACAAATATATTAAAACACACATTTTTCAAAAGTCAAGGATTATTTTCATAATTATTACATTTTATTACAAAAAATACGCACCCTATATTCACAATTATTATTTTTTACTTGACATTTCATTTTTTGACTTTAACACATTAATAAATTATTCAATAAATATGAACGCAAAATATTATTACAAAATTGCAAAAAAACTCGGATTTAACACGCATATAAATAATAAATATTTAAAAGAAAAAGGTTTAATTGGTGCTTATATTGTGTTATGTAATGAATTGCAAAGACATTATGATTTAATTGCAGAATATGAAAAAACAAAGGATATTAGTCATCATATAAAAGCAATTGAATTACACAAAAACTTACTTAACCAACTTTTCAAAGATTAGAAAACTTATTTCAAATATATGATTACTGCGTGGCATTTGGCAATTATTGGTTTTAACTTGCTTTGGTTTTTATTTGTGATAACAGCATCTACAACATTGTTCCACCCCCTTGCTGATAATGTGCTTTTAGAAACTTTGGTTTTAGAAATTGTGGCTATGGTAATTTACTTATGTCTTTTGTTCTATTTATCGTTCATTGCACTTTCCCATAAAGATTTCTTATCCAGCATAATCATTTTGTAAAAAACTTTTTCAACAAAAAACGCTTGACAATTACATTTTGAATATACTTAAAAATTGCGTGTATAAACACAACATTTTTTTTATTTAAAATGGCTTCAATATTAAAGTCAGCTGGTTATTTAAAGGTAACGCTCACGCAAAACAACGATTATGTTAGAATAAGAACAAACGATTACAAAACAGACCCTTTTTGTTATAATATTACTGGGGTTTTTGGCGGTGCAAAGGTGGGCTTGTTTAGGAATTTTACAAAAAAAGACGGAACGATTGGCGACTGCGAAGCACCAATGGCAGATGGCAACGGCACACCAATTGAATACACAAGTACACAATCCCCTTCAATTTCAGCAATTATGCCGAGCAACTGGTATATTTTACGCCTTGCAAATGCAAGTGGAACAACGGCAATTGATATTACGATAAACGGAATTAATTTCCCAAGTGATAACATAATAACAAACTTAACAGTTGAAAGTCTATGAGTGAAATCGTAAATGAAATTTTAGGTGGAAAAGGTGGTGGTGGCGGAGCTGGATTAACACCTGCTGAAAAAGCAATACTTGCAACAGTTCCAAATAAGCAAAATAAAGTTATTCCTTCCACAGTTGGTAATATTCAAGGTCTTGATGCACTTGGGGATTCCACTGATACTGGTAAAAAATTTAATGATGCAGGCACAACAACAAGCGATGTGTGGAGTGCAGAGAAAACAATAACAGCAATTGCAACGGCCAAAGCAAATGATAAAGGTTATTTTGTTGATTTAACAGCATTACAAACCGTTTTCCCAGTTGGGCAAGATGGTTGGTTTGCAATACTTGGCACAACCGACACAGTGTGGATTTGGGACTCAGACACCAATGCTTGGGTTGATAGCGACCAAAAAGGGCAAGTCTCATCGGTATTTGGCAGAATTGGAATTATTACAGCACAAAGCGGAGACTACGATGCAAACCAAATAGATTACGATAACACAACAAGTGGTGCAATTTCCACAAATGTACAAGATGGGATTGATGAAGCTTTTTCAAGTATTAACGGTAAAGTTGACAAAATAAATGTTGCTGCACAAAATAATGTTGGTTCAGCTTCAAAAAGTGTTACAATTACAAAAAATGTACAAGGTCAAATTACGGGCCTTGTAGAGCAAAATATTGCTATTGCAAGTAGCCAAGTTTCACAAGCGACAATATCCCCAGTAAACCAAAGTTTTAATGGTGGTGATACACAAGAAGTTTTAAATAATAAAACACAAGGGCAGGTCAATGAAGCATTTGCAAGAATTATAACAGTTGAAAAACGCCCAGTTGGAAACAGTGGGGAGGGGAAAAAATATTTTATTTCAACACCAGCAACGGCAGGCGTTTATCTTGCAACAGATATTTTTACTGAAAGCCCAACAACAATAACACAAACTTTTGCAACCACCTATCAAACTCTTTTTGAAGCTGAAACACAGCCCTTAAATATTACAACAATTCCAAGTGGTGGTTGGAATACAGACATTTCATTTATACACTTAAATGATAAAGATTTCACAGTAAAATTAAGTTTTTACAACGGAGCAACATTGCTTGGCGAGATTGAAAGTGTGATTTTAGCAGGAAATGAAAAAATTGTTTTATCAAAAACTTTCAACGCATTTGCTTTTACAAGTGGAAATAAATTGAGATTTAAACTTGAAGTAAAAAGCGACCATAATGGCAATATTTCAGTTTATACAAATGATGGAATAAATGAGTTACACATTCATACACCAGTTTTAATTGATGTTGTAAATTCTGCGGTTCAAAGTGCATTGGATTTAAAGGTTGATAAAGTTGCAGGTAAAGGGCTTTCAACAAATGATTATACAACTGCAGAAAAAAATAAATTAGCAGGCATTGCAGCAGGGGCAACTGCAAATGATACAGATGCAAATCTAAAAAATAGAGCAAACCACACAGGAACACAGTCTACAACTACCGTAGTACAAACAAATGCACCAGCGCCAACAAATGCTAAAATAGCACAAAATGATACACAGGAAGCGGTTAACAATAAGTTACAAGGTCAAATTAATGCTATTCCTACCGTTAAAAACAACAAAGAATGGTATGTTTCAAATAATGCTGGAGATGATACTTATAACGGGTATTCGCCAAATACAGCATTTAAAACACTATCAAAACTCAATGCAGTTCTTGGGAATACTGGCGAAGTTGGTATTTTACTGCCATCACAACTTACTGAAAGTGCAACTTTTGCACAGCTGAATGTGGAAATTAAAGGTGCAAATGCAGCACACCGTGCAAGCTCTGGTACAAGTGGAACAATTACATCAAATAATGCAAACACTGGAAGCCAAACATACGCGTATCTAACACTTGGTTCGTTTGCAAAAACTGGTGCAGGTTATGTAACTTTATATGATTTAGGAATTACAACAAGCCTTAGTGATAACTCAAGTGGTGTAATAGATGCTTATAATTTATCATTTGGTAGTACAGCGACACTTTCAATTACAGGCACTGGAATTAAGAACTTTTTTAACCAAAGGGGTGGCATTCTTACTGTAAATAACGCAAATGCACAAGTAAATATCGTTACAAAAGACTATATTCCACAATTCACATTAACAGCTGGTACTTTGGCGATTACTGATGCTATTGTGTATATAGCTCAAGGCACAACATTAACAATAGGTGCGGTGGGAACGATATTCGTTGCTAATAATGTTAAATTTTTATATCCTGACAATACGGTTGCTAAAATTAATATTCCAACTAACTCACTATACTCATTGCAAAACTGTGTATATGATAAGACGAACTCTACCGAAAGTGGCATTGATATTTCAAGCACATACCCTAATTATTTTGGAACTCTAAAGGTAAAAGCATTAAATCTTCCAAACCTCACAGCCTCACAAAGACTTGAAACGGACGCGAATAAAAATGTTATTAGTGTTGCAAAAGGCACGGCAGATAACAAAAACTATTCAACAACCCCAACAGATATTAAGGCTAATGGAGTACAAAGTGTTGGAACTCTTGACACATTGGCACGGGCAGACCATATACACCCAACAGATACAACAAGGGAGGCAGTTGCAAATAAAGTTTCAACATTTAGTGCAACGCCAAACCATACAAATTATATCACAGAAAAGCTTGCAAAAGATAGTTTGGATTTAAAGCTGAATATATCATTAAAAGGCTCTCCAAACGGGGTAGCTGAATTAGGTTCAGATGGAAGAGTTCCATCTTCTCAATTGCCTTCTTTTGTTGATGATGTTTTAGAATTTGCAAATT
>Ga0214917_10001929_pt1 | contig 25975 bp, 24 predicted proteins | sample LL_1208_BB_MetaG_FD_177983 | JGI IMG/M metagenome (GOLD analysis project Ga0214917, IMG submission 177983) | Freshwater microbial communities from Lake Lanier, Atlanta, Georgia, United States - LL_1208_BB | ecosystem: Environmental > Aquatic > Freshwater > Lake | place: USA: Georgia | collected...
TATCGGGACCACCGTTTTGCCGGGGAGGTGGTGGAGCGGGAGGAAAAGAAGCGGAGGGCGGAGAACGTTTGAGTCAGGCGCGCCGACGACGCAGGGTCAAGGCCCCCACGATGGAGAGAGTCAACAAACTGGCGGTCGAGGGTTCAGGAACAAGTTGGAAGCTGGTCGTGTAGTTGTTGCCCCCGTTGTTGTCGTAAGCGGTGAAGTTGCCTCCGGTGTAAGTCATGAAAGAGGAGCCGTAAAACTCGATGGTGTAGTTCTTCGGGGTGGCGATGGTTCCCGGTGTTAAACTAGCCAGTAGATCCACGGTTCCGACGGAAGAAGTTGCGGACCAGTATTTGTTGATATTCCCATCCGGGTTCCACTGGTTTTGATATAGCAGACTGTAGGAACTGAAAGTCGGGCGTGATGCATTGGCTGTTCCGGTTTCAAAGACCCGATAGAAGAGGGTGACACTCTGGGCGTTGTCGGCCGGTGCTTGCCATGTTTTCCCGTTGGCTCCCGCAAGCAACAAGGATCCGCCCTGATTGGGATTGATCTGAACACCCAACCCGGTCGAGGCATTTGGCAGGAATCTACCGTTGGTGTTCCCGTCCAAATCGTAATAGGTCGTGGCGGCGGCTACTGCATCCGTGGTGTTGGCATCGACCGTCAAACCCACTCCCAAAGCATACAGAGCGGAGGCGCGGGCTTGGGTTGGGAACAATATCCAAGTCAACGCAACGAGCGCGCAGGCGACTCTTTGGTAAAAGAGTGCTTTGGAAAGCATATTAAACTTTAATCATGATTAGTGTAATTTTCAAGGTTAGGTAATTCACGTTCTTTTTAAATTGTTTAATATGCTGTTCATTAGAAAGATACATAGATAAGGAAATTGCCTAAATTTTCTTCATTTGTTCTTCCTTTACGATTAACGTAAGTATGAATTCACCAAGGATTTCTGTTCAGGGGCGAATTCGAAAATAAGGCCTACGAAACGTGAAAAAATCTTCTCAAGTCACCATCGCAGATTTGGCCAAGGAACTGGGTTTAGGCAAGGCGACCGTGTCTTTGGCCCTGCGGGACGATGTGCGGATCCGGAAAGAGACGCGTTTGCGGGTGCGAAAATTGGCTGAGATGCGGGGATACCAAACCAACCCGATGGTGGCCCATGTGATGAGCCAACTTCGCTCGGCGCGGGTTTCGAATTATCGCGCGACCTTGGCGCTGGCCAATCTGGCCGCCCGCGAGGGGGATCTGCAATCCAACACGACTTTTCACGCCATTCATCAAGGGTTCCGAAGTCGGGCAAGGGAGTTGGGATATTCGGTGGATGATTTTTGGCTGGGGGACCCGGTCTACCAAGACCCCGAAAAACTCCGGAGCGTTCTGCGTGCGCGGAGAATCGAGGGAGTGGCCATCGTCGCCATGAATGAAAAAGACCAGTTGCCGAAAGCGATTCTCAACATCATGCCTGATTGTGTGGTGGTGGGGTTGGGCATCCGGTTGGCGCAACCCCTCGTTCATTGTTGTTGCAACAATCAGTATGAGACAAGCCTACACGCCGTCCGCCAGGCCCTGGAGGCGGGCAAACGACGACTGGGTTTGGTCCTGCAAATGGAGGATGACCAACTTCTGAATGGAAAATTCAGCATGGGTTTCCGTTATGCGTTGGAGAGGGCGGGAGAAAGTCCGGAGGTGGCCGCCTCCCGAATTTGGTCGTTTCAATCCCATGACATGGATGGTTTTTTCCGTTGGCATGAAAGTTTCCGGCCGGAATGGATCCTGACCAACCGAACCCGGATTGCGGATTGGTTGAGGCTGGGCCCGGCGGCAGCCAGGAAAACCTCCCTGGCCCATCTGGATTTGGACTCCTCCATGGAGGGTTGGGCGGGGATGAACCAGCATAACGATCTGGTCGGTGTTTACGGGGTCGATCTTCTGACGGCCCACCTTTCCCGACGGGAAATCGGGCTGCCCTCGTCCGCCAAAACCCTGCTGGTGGAGAGTGAATGGGTGGATGGAGCCTCCCTGCGACCGGAGGAATTTTTCAGCTAAAAAGGCTCGGTCGCCGACTTTGGTTGGTCAAAAAAATCCGGCTTTTAGGGGACGACTTGCACTGGAACCCCGGGGCGGAGGGCATGGACCAGCTTGGTGGCGTTCCAGTTCGCCAGACGAAAACAGCCGTGGGAGCCGGTACGGGAGATATCTTCCGGCTCGGGAGTGCCATGAATCCCATATCCCTGGAGGGAGAGTCCGATCCAGGCTGTGCCGACGGGATTATTGGGGCCCGGGGGAAGAACAAGTTTGTTCGTGATTCCCTCCTTCAAGGCCACATCAACGAGAACTTTGGGATCCAAGGTGTAATTGGGGTTTGGAGCGGTGCTGATGACGGTCAGAGGCTGGTTGGGAATCTTGTTTTTGTCCGCGGCAATCGAGCAGGGGAAACAGGCGACCACCTGATTGTTGGTGTCGTAAGCCAGGAGGGTGGTTTCGGCGAGCATGATGACAACGCGTCCGACGGGCGGAAGTTTGCGGGTGCCTTCCAGGTTGGGAAGGGTCAAGGTGATGCCCGGCACAAGGTTGGTGGCTTGGGGATTGAGTTCCCTGAGGAAGGAGGGGGTGGAATGGGTTTTTTCCGCCAGCATTTCCCAAGGGTCGTTGTAGTCCAAAACCGGAACTTTACTCATTTCGATAAAACCCCTGGGTCGGGGAATGACCCGGGCCAGATCCCCTTCGGTGAGGGTGTAGTCGACATAGGCGTCACCCGGTTTGCCTAGACTCAGCCGGGTATCGATATCAAGTTCCCCGGAGACATTCAGATTGCGGTTGATTTGAAACTGGGTGACGGCCCGACGGCTTCGTTTGGCAAACCGCCCGTCGATCGTGCCGCAGGAGAAGTTCAGGCGATCCAACAGGGTCTGCCATCCGGCCATCTCGATGGTGTCCCGGGGTTTATCTGTGGGGAGAGTTTCGGCTCGCCGGATCTCCTTGCCCATCGGGGGCACCGGAGGGCCGACCAAGGGGGCCGGTTCGGCCGGTTTGGGAGGTGGGGTGGGGAGTGGTGGGGAAGCCTCTAGGGTGGGCTTGGACTCACTTTTTTTTTATCCGCCTCGGGTCCGGAAAAAACCTCGGCATCCGGATACTTTTTCACGAGGTCCCGGGCCCGTTGGTCGGCAGGCTTGGGCTGGGCCTGGGGCCAGTGGAGGAGTCCACGGTCGCGAAGATAGAGAAGTCCGCCCACCACGATCAGGGCGGCCACGATGAACCAAACAAAGCGGTCGCCGGTTTTTGTTCGACGGGCCATGGAGATCAGTAAACGTCCTTGAGATACCGCTTTTCCGTTTTGGCCAGCGTGACGGAGACATACTCTTCCGCCTGTTCGGGAGTTTTGCCACCATGGTGGGAGGCGATTTCGACCAAGGCGGCGTGCACGTCCTTGGCCATGCGCTTGGCATCCCCGCAGACGTAAAAATAGGCCCCTTTCTCCAGCCACTTCCAGAGTTCGGCCCCTTCTTCCCGCATGCGGTGTTGCACGTAGATTTTCTCAGCCTGATCCCGGGAGAAGGCGGTGGACAGTTTATGGAGATGGCCCGCTTTCCGGGCGGAGGAGAATTCGTCCCCGTAGAGGAAATCGGTGGCGGCGTGTTGATCTCCGAAAAAGAGCCAGTTTCGTCCGGAGTGTCCATGTTTCCGGCGGTGCTGGAGGAAGGCGCGAAAGGGAGCGATCCCGGTGCCGGGGCCCACCATGATGATGTCCCGGTCCGGCGGCGGAAGATGAAAGTGGCGGGTCGGTTGCACATAGACCGGAACGGAGTTTTCCGAGGCCAACCGGGCCAGATAACCGGAGGCCAGACCCTGTTTGGTGCGACCATGGGTGGTGTACTGAACCACGGCGACGGTCAGGTGGACATGACCGGTCTCATGATCCGGGGAGGAGGCGATCGAGTAGAGCCTTGGGGCGATTTTATTGAGAAGGTTTGGAATCTCCGCCGGGTCGATTTTGATTCCCGGTGCATCCTGGAGGACATCCACGACATCCCGATCGAAAACGTATTCCTCCAGTTTTTTTTCATCGGCACAGACGGACTGAAGTTTGTCCCGGGCAGGGCCGGAGGCTTTTTCCGCGACCGCTTTGACGAATTTTTTTCCCGCCCGGTTGAGAATGAAGCTGGAGGCAACGCTCTCCCGCAACGTCGCATCGTCCGCGAGCCCAAGTTTTTCGAGGAAATCCTGCACCAGGCCGTCCGGATTGCGCGGAACGACTCCGAGGGAGTCTCCGCAGATGTAGCTGGGACCCCTCGAGCCGAGTTCGATCGAAATATGGCGGGTATCCTTGGAGGATCCCTTTTGATTTAGCGGCCGATTTTCCTTCAGTTTCGCGGAATACGGTTGGTTCCGGTTATAGGGGGAGGCGGCAGGCTTGGGTGCAACGGCGGATTCCGACATGGCGATCAAGCGTTGTCGTTGCCGATGGATCCGGTCGGGCAGATGTCGAGGGCGCGCTGGGCGGCATCGAGTTCTTCCGGGGTTTCGGGTTGTTTGAAGAAATAAACGTAGGTCTGATCCTCGTTGTACCGGAGGAGCTTGGGGGCTTCCTCGAGACAGACGTGGCAGGGGGTGCAGCTATCGTCCACATACCACTTTCCGGGGACGTTTTCCTTGAGGATGCGGGTTTTGTCAGCCATGCCGTGGGAGCATATAGAATTCTCGGGTTGGAGCAACCGAAAGCAGGATGGGATGGAGGGCGGGGCCGGGGTCGATGCCCGGGGCGGGGGTCGAACCCGCACGGGGATTTCTCCCCAAGGGATTTTAAGTCCCTTGTGTCTGCCATTCCACCACCCGGGCTGGAATCCCTCCATGATGCGAAGGTTTGTTGGGCGGAAAAGTCGGATGAGGGGGAAAGCGGTCCGATCCTAGGAAGGATGGATCATCGCTTTTAATCCGGATTCCAGGGTAAACGCGGGCCGCCACCCGGTGGAGCGGAGTCGTTCCACCGAGGCGGAGGAATGCCGTATGTCCGCCTCCCGGGTCGGCAGGTGAGCGATGGCGGACTTGGATTCGGTCACGGAGAGAATGGTTTGGGCGAGTTCCAAAATAGAAACCGAGCGTCCGGAAGCGACATTGTAAACGCCGTGGCAGGAGGAGTGGATCGCCACGTGAGTCAAGGCTGCGGTCACGTCCTCCACGTATACAAAATCCCGGGTTTGCCGGCCGTCTCCGTGGATGGGAAGAGGAGAGCCTGCCAAGGCGGCTTGAAGAAGTTTGGGAACGGCGGCGGCGTACGGACCCTCGGGATCCTGACGAGGTCCGTACACGTTAAAAAAGCGGAGGGGGACTGCCGGCAGAGCGGCCGAGGAGCAAAGCTTTTCCCCCTCCCATTTGGATTCGGCATACGGACTGAGGGGGGCGGGAGGGAGTTCTTCCCGTTTGGGCATGGTAGGATCGTTGCCATAGACGGCACAGGAGCTGGCCAGAACCACACGGAGGACCCCGGCGTTGGCCGAAGTTTTCAAAACCGATCGAGTTCCCTCGACATTGATTTGTCGGCAGAGATCAGGTTTTTGGACCGATTCGGGCACGCTGACCATCGCGGCCAAGTGAAAGACATGGGTCGCTCCCTGCAGGGCCTGAGACAATTTTTTCGATTCCAGGATGGAGCCGTGGATCAGACGGCAGGAGAGCCCCCGGAGGTTGCTCTCCCGGCCTGTGCTCAGGTTGTCCAGGACGGTGACTTCTCCCATGGAGGAAAGTCGGCGAACCAGATGACTCCCGATAAAACCGGCCCCCCCCGTGACGAGAAATTTCATGCCAAGTCAATTTCGCCCAAATGACGCGAATTGAAAAGGCTGGTAAATAGAGTTGAGAAACCGGGTGGGTTTCGGCAGTTTTAATGGATGAGGGACTTACGGTATGGGCTCCTATTGGCGGGAATGGTCCCGGTCCTCTTTCTAACGGGTTGTGGAAAAAAGGGCGGAAGTACGGGACAAGCCACGGCCCCGGATGAAAAAAAAGAGGCTCAAGCGAGTGTTTCTGCGGCCTCCTCTGCCGCTGCGGAAGATCCGGAAGAAAAATACAAGGTGGCCTACGTTCGCTCGGCCCAAGCCTTTTCGAGAAACGATCTCGAGGGTGCGATCAAATATTTGGATGTCGCGGATCAAGCCAAGCCCAATCAGGCCAATAATGCCAACCTGCGTGGAGCCATCTGCACCCGTCAAAGGGATTGGGTGAAGGCGGAGGCGGCTTTCCGTGACTCCCTGCGCCTGCAGCCGGATATGCCCATGGCTCAATTCAACCTCGGGGAAGTCCTTTTTCTGAACAACAAGTACGCCGAGGCGCGGGAGCGTTTTCAGATCTTCATCAACAGCCAACCCAAGAATGATCTGGGGCTGTACAAGATTTACCTCTGCGATCTGCTGGGGGGAAATCAGGCGAAGGCGAATGAATTTCTGTCCCATTTGGAGCCCAATCCCAACAGCCCCCTCTACTATTTCGCCAAAGCCGCCGAAGCGTTTGCCAAACAGGACAAGGCAGCCGGAATGGAATACGTGGGTTCGGCGTATCGTATTTATCCGCCGGACGCCAATGCGACTTTTGCCGATTCTTTGGTGGAAAAGGGTTATCTAACCGGGGAGCAGGCCCAAGCGATCCCGGAGGATGACAAGAAGGTGAAATCCCAAGAGCTCAAAAGTCTTTTGCCAGAAGTGAAAAAATAGTCAGTTCCGCCGGGGATCTCTGGCCAGGTTGTTTTTTGTGATCGAGGGTTGCCTTGATTCGATCTGTTGCACGGCCCAAAAGGCGTGCTCCTGAATCAAGGGGTTTTCGTCCCGACAGGCTTCGCGCAAGGCTGGGAGATCCTTGAAAGTGCCAATATTGCCGAGCACCACGCAGAGGTTTCGAACCCAACGGTGACGTTTGAGCCGGAAGATGGGGGTGCCGCGAAACTCCTTCCGAAACCGGGCGTCATCCCAGGACAGCATCTCCGCAAGATCGGGGCGGGAAATGGGTTGCAAGCGGATCTCCCGGGATTCGCGGGCGTGGCGATTCCAGGGGCAGACTTCCAGACATTCGTCGCAGCCAAAAATCCGGTCCCCGATGAGGGGGCGAAATTCCAAAGGAATGGAACCGGGATGTTCGATGGTGAGGTAGGCCAGACACCGGCGCGCGTCCAGTACGTACGGTTGCGGAAAAGCCTGGGTCGGGCAGGCATCCAGACAACGGGTACAGGAGCCGCAGTGATCATTTGCGGGGGAATCGGGGGCGATATCGAGATCAGTCAGGAGACAACCCAAGAGCAGCCAGGGACCGTGTTCGGGATGGATCAAGAGGGTGTTTTTCCCCTGCCACCCAAGGCCGGCCAGTGCCGCAAGGGGCTTTTCCATCACCGGGGAGGAGTCGACGGTAATCCGGTATTTCCCCCCCCAGAGGACGATGGTTTTTTGGGCGAGACTTTCGAGGTGTTCCCGAAGGACCTCGTGATAATCCTCCCCTTGAGCGTAGCAGGCGATACGTCCTCGGGGGAGCGGGGAGGAAACTTGGCGACTTAAGAGGCCGGCAACGATGATGGTTCGCGCGCCCGAGTCGTAGGCGGTTGGGTCCATGCGAATCCCGGGGGTTTTGGCCATCCAACTCATTTCCCCATGGTAGGAGAGTTGTAGCCACTCGGAGAGATGCGGGGCTTCTGCCGGAGCCACCGCCCGAGCAATCCCCATCGCATCGAGCCCGAGGGTCCGGGCCATTTCTTTGAGGAGGGCGGAGCGATCCATTTCCTCAGGATGTGGCCGTTAATTTTTCAAGAATCTTTTGGGCCAATTCCACGGGGGAGTTCTGTCCGGCCTCCAACTGAATTTCGCTCTCTTGGTACCAGGATTGCCTTTGGGAGAGTTGCTCGGCAAGGGTTGAGGTCAGGGATCCGTGGGCCAATAAAGGACGATCCTGTTGGTGCCGCAACCGCTTTTCCAAGACCTCCAAGGGGACCCGCAGGTAGACCCGGGTGCCGCTCCGTTCCATGGTTTGGCGGTTTTCGGCATGCAAAACCGCTCCGCCCCCGCAAGCGATCACGGCGGGTTTTTGTTTTTCCATCTTGAGGATCACATCCGATTCCCTTTCTCGGAAACCCTTCTCGCCTTCCGAGGAAAAGATATCGGGAATGGAACGTCGGGCACTTTGGCCGATCATCTGATCCGTGTCATGGAAAGGCATCTGAAGCTTTTGGGCCAGAAGGGGACCCACCGTGCTCTTGCCTGAACCGGACAGGCCCAAGAGCCAAACATGACCGGGTTTCCTCATTCCTTCACGTTGGCAGGCTTTGGGGTTTCGCGCGAGACTGAGGGGGGCATTCCTAGGCTTGGGTAAAATCCGTTTTTGAGGCAGAATGGTTCCATGGGAAACACTTTCGGACATTTATACCGCGTGACCACCTGGGGAGAATCCCACGGGGGGGGTGTGGGTGCGGTCATTGACGGATGTCCGCCCCAGATCCCCCTGGAGGAGAAAGATCTGCAACCTGATCTGGATCGGAGACGACCGGGTCAAAGCAAAATTGTCACGCCCCGCCAAGAGGCGGATCGGTGCGAAATCTTGTCCGGAGTCTTCGGTGGAAAGACTCTGGGAACCCCGATTTCCGTTTGGGTCAGGAATCAGGATGCGCGTCCCGAGGCTTACCGTGAAATGGAAACCCTGTTTCGGCCCAGCCATGCGGATTACACGTATCAGGCCAAATATGGGATCCGAAATTGGCAGGGAGGAGGAAGAACCTCGGCCCGGGAGACGATCGGAAGGGTGATCGGCGGATCCGTGGCCAAAAAGATGTTTGGCCAACTCGTTCCCCGGCTCCGGGTGACGTCCTTTGTGAGGCAGGTGGGTAGTGTGGTGGCTCGCATCGATGCGAGCCGCGTCGAGGCCAAGGAGGTGGAGTCCAATCCTGTCCGTTGGCCGGAGGCCAAGGAGGCGGATCAGTTGATTCGTCTGATCGAGCGGGTGCGCTCCGAGGGTGACTCCTTGGGTGGGGTCGTGGAGTGCGTGGTGCGGGGTTGTCCGGTGGGATTGGGGGAGCCGGTCTTTGACCGCTTGGAGGCCGATTTGGCCAAAGCCATGCTGAGTTTGCCGGCCAGCAAAGGGTTTGAAATCGGCTCCGGTTTTGCGGGCGTGAGGCTCCGCGGGTCAGAGCATAACGACGAGTTTTATATGGACGGCAAGCGGGTGCGCACGCGCACCAACCGAAGTGGCGGAGTCCAGGGTGGCATTAGCAACGGGGAGGACATTGTCTTTCGGGTCGCCTTCAAGCCGGTGGCCACGATCGCAAAATCCCAGAAAACGGTGGGGGTGAAGGGCAAGGCGGCGGAATTAAAGGCCCGAGGAAGGCATGATCCCTGTGTTTTGCCGCGGGCGGTCCCGATGGTGGAGGCGATGACATTGTTGGTTTTGGCGGACCACTATTTGCGGGATCGGGCGCAAAACCGTGGAGACAAAACCTAGAAAGCCAGATTTCCTCCTATTTGCACGGAGTTGGTCACCGGAGAGCCGAAAGTAACCTGCTGGTTGTTATCCATTCCCATGGAGGGCTGGGTGGTTCCATAAAATTTGTAGGCCAACGAAAGGCTGAACTGCTCATAGATTCGGTAACGAACCCCGGCGGAAATTTGATAGGCGTTGTTCAAGTCCCTTCCGGACCCTGAGATCGTCGTGTAGCCCGGTTGGTTGTAGTTGATGCTTCCAATATTGAAATAGTTCCATCCCCCGCCAAAACCCAAATTGATATAGGGCAAGAAGCCGGAATCGTTCGGGTATTGGAAGCATAATTGGGCCATGAGGGGAATACTCCAATAGGTGCCGTCTGAAACCGTCATCCCGCTGGTATGTCCCCGGATTCCGTTGAGGGCAAAGCCGGTTTCCACCGCCAGCCCAAACCATTCCGTCAGCCAAATCCCGGCATCAATGTCCTGGCGGTAACCCGTGTTAAATCCAATTTCCTTTTGGATGATTGGATTTGAAGCGGAACCACTGCCGGTGACATTGACAATGTTCATGGGGCTGACGAAGCGGGGACCGCTCTCCAAATGGATGTAAAAGCGCTCCTCCTCCATTTGATCGACCGGAATCGGCCGATCGAGCAGTTTGCCCGGCCATGGAGGAATATTGGATATGGGGGCGGGCACACTGGCGGGCTTGGAGATGTTTCCGGTCGCGGGTGCGGGTTTTGAGTCATTGGGCAACTGGGACATATCCGGGGTCGGGGTCGGTGAGTCGCTCGCGGGAATTTCCGGGGCCACCGTAAGGTTTGCCTGATCCATAGGAGTTGATTCCATGACCGGCGGGTTTTGGCTTGGGGTATTTGAGGGCAAATCTTTCGTGATCACGACTGTTCCCGCCGGACTTCCATCAACCTTTTCCGCTTGGTTCGAGCTATTTAGGGTGAGGCGAAGAGAGGATCCTGGGGGAACTTGGATATAATCATCCTCGAAAATCAACTCCGCCGGCAGGGTGGAGTTTTTGGCCACACTGAGGAGGATGGTTTTTTTTCCTGCAGAATTAAACCCGTAACTGACGTTGGCAGATTGTCCGCCGCAGTTAATGGATTGGCGCGGTGTTCCTTGTTTTACCAGATCTGCGACGCTGCCCTTGGGATCGTAAACCACCAAGGATCCGTCCGCCTGAAGAGAAATTTGGCAGGGCTCGGCGTAAAGCAGGTTGCAGCAAACCAGAACTAACCACAGGCATGCGCTATGGGTTGTGTACCGGTTGATCCGCATACATATATAAAGGGTTTCCGTTTACCCTTTGTCGATAAGATGGGAGCTGGGATGTCAGTAAGATTCATTTTCCGCAAATAACACAAGTTGCTAATCAGCAAGGAGAAAGGATCTGAAAGATTGATTATTCAGAAGATATTTTTTACAGAGAAAGCTGCAAATATCATCTCGCCAATCAGGATCCAAAGAATGGCCGCGAGGGCAAGATAAGGCCCGTAGGGTATTTTGATTCCAAGTTTTCTTTTGCGGCGTTTGATGATTCCCATTCCCACCAGTGTTCCGGCCAATGAGGAAACGGCCAAAATAAATGGAATGCTGGGCCAGCCCAAAAAAGCGCCGAGGGCGGCCAAGAGCTTTGCGTCACCGATACCCATGGCCTCTTTTTGCAAAAACCAGGATGCGACCCGGGCTGTGATCCAAAGAATACCTCCCCCGACCGAGGCTCCCAAAACGGATTGAATCATTCCATCTGTTGGATTTTTGGCGTTTTGCAACTCGGGGAGCAGGTAGCTGGCACATATTCCCGCAACCATGCCCCCCATGGTGAGGCTGTCGGGAATAACGAGGTAATCCAGATCAATGCCTGAGGCCACAATCAAACCGGCGGTCAGGCAGGCATAAACTATAAAAAGAGGGGGGGGGTAGAGCTGCCAGAGAGCGGTGAAAACCAGTGCGGTACCCAGTTCCACCATCGGGTAGCGGGGATCCACATGCGCCCCGCAACAACGGGCCCGGCCATGGACAAGAAAATAACCGAGGATGGGGAGATTGAGCCAGCCCGGTAGTTCGAGCCCACAGGCTGCGCAACGAGATCGGGGGCGAACAATCGATTGGCCCAAGGGGATCCGCAAAATGCAAACGTTGAGAAAGGATCCGACGCAAGCCCCCAGCACGAAAACAGCCGCGGAGATCACCAAGGAAGTGGTCATGGCTGGCGTCCAGCGGCAAGGAGTAGGGCCTGGCGCATTTTTTCCACGGGAGCTTCCTGTCCTGTCCAAATCTTGAAAGAGAGGGCCCCTTGGTGCAGGAGCATCCCAAGTCCATCCTCGGCTTCGTAACCGAGATGGCGTGCCGCTTGCACCAGAGGCGTGAGTTCCTTGCGGTAGACGGTGTCATATAGCCTGGCCCCGCGGCCAAGTTTGGACGGATCGATGGGCAGGGGGTCATCCTTTCTTAACCCCAGACTGGTGCCTTGGATCAAAAGGTCTGTTTGCGCAAGGGCATGATCGAGCTCTTGGGACTGCCAACCGATTTGTTGAAGGAGAAACCTTTTCGCAACCAAGGGTTGAAGCTCTTGGACGAGCTTCTCGGCCTTGCGGGCGTCGCGGTTGACCAACCCCAGGGAACGACATCCGGATCGGGCCAGATGTCTGGCCAAGGTTTGGCCCACGCCTCCACAACCCAGAATGAGAATCCGGCTTTCCTCGAGGGGGATGTTCCAGGTTTCCCGGATCGCAGCCCGCCAGCCCAAGGCATCGGTGCTGTAACCATGCATGGTTTTTCCCTCCAGGCGGACCGTGTTGACGGATTTTGCCTCCATGGCGGTCGAGTCGAGGAGGTTGACCAGGGAGAACATGGAATTTTTATGGGGGAGGGTGCAGTTCCATCCCTGAAACCCTCCCAGTTGCAGACGGGGAATGGATGAAGCCAGATCTTCAGCAGGAATTTCGACCCGAAGATACTCGGCATCCAGACCCAGGGCCTTGAATCCGGCCTGATGCAGAAATGGGGATAGGGAATGGGCCACGGGGAATCCAAGGACCCCGTAGCGGGTTCGTCCCTTCGGTAGGGGAGGCAGGTTGAGGGGGGTAAAAACTTCCTGATTCACCCCGCCATTGAGCCATCGGAAAGGCGTTTCCCCCAGCAAAAACGATTTCGGGCCAGTTGATCCAAGGCGGCCTTTCCCATAGGATATGATCTTGAACCCGCATCATCCATTAGCGGCCGAGATGGTCCGTTCGTATGCCGAACTGGCGGCCATCAACCATTTGGGCGGTGCGCAACTGCCCTCCAAGGCAGCCGTTGCTGCGATTACCGAGGATTTGCTTCACCTCCTTTTCCCGGGATTTTACGAGGGGGACTATTTGGAGGGTAAGGAACTGGGGCCGGCCATTACCGCCTTGCTCGGCAAGGTGGAAAAGGCGTTGACCCGGGAGGTGAGCAAAAGCCTGACGGGTAAGGTTTCCGCCGGGGAGTCCGCGGAGGGCAAAGTCCGGTCCTTTTTGACCAGACTGCCCGCCGTCCGCGCCATCCTAAAAACGGACGTGGAGGCGGTTTTGGCCGGGGATCCGGCTGCGCGGAACGTGGAGGAAATCCTTTTGGCCTACCCGGGCATTGAGGCCATTGCCGTCCAGCGGATGGCCCATGAAATGCATCTATTGGGTGTACCTCTATTTCCCCGCATGATGACCGAATGGGTGCATAGTCGGACGGGCATCGACATCCATCCCGGGGCGATTCTGGGTCCCTCCTTCTTTATCGATCACGGAACCGGAGTCGTCATCGGTGAGACCACCCAAATTGGAAAGGAAGTGCGAATTTATCACGGAGTGACCTTGGGAGCCCGGTCGGTCACAGGAGCCGAGTCTTTGCGCGGCCGCAAGAGACATCCCACCATTGAGGATCGGGTGACGATCTATCCGGGGGCCACCATTTTAGGGGGGGAGACCGTGGTGGGGGAGGGAAGCACCATCGGTGGCGGAGTGTTTTTGACTCAAAGCGTGCCGGCCCATCACCTGGTTTTTGCCGAACATGCCGCTCTCAAAGTGGTCCCGAAATCGCAACGGCCGCAAGGTAGTGAATACACCATCTGAATAACTCCCCATTTTCTATTTGTCGTTTCCTCCCATTCGCCATGAAGTTATTTCCATGAAACCCGATTCCTTCATGACGGACTTGGAGAAATTGCCCTCTCTTTTGGAGCAGGAATTGCAGGCTTTTTTCCATCGCCAAAAAGAGCGGTATGAATATGGCGAGCTTTTCGAGGCGGTTTTCTTCGACATGTGCGAGTACGTCGGACGCAAGGGAAAGCGGATTCGGCCTCTCCTTTTTCTTTTGACGTATCGGGCGCTGGGGGGGCGCAAAACCCTGGAGGACAAGTCCCTGCTTCTGGCCGCGATCTCCCTCGAGCTTTTGCACGCCTTTGTTCTGGTGCACGACGATCTGATCGACCGATCCGAAAAACGCCGGGGCCTGCCGACTTTTCACAAGTTGGTGGAGCAGCGCCAAGGTCGACTCAGCGATGCGGAGCGGACCGGGCAGGGTGTGGCCTTGGTGGTGGGGGACTTGCTTTTCGCCTTGGCCATGGAGACCCTGCAGCAGGGTTCTTTCGGCGAGCGGGAGGAGTCTCAGGCCCTGAAAAAGTTTCTTTCCTATGTGACCGATACCGGCGTGGGTGAAATCTTTGATATTCTGCTGGGCTCGCGGGATATCAGCCGGGTTTCCCGGGAAGACATTGAGCGCACTTATTTCCTCAAAACCACCCGGTATACTTTCGAGGCACCCTGTGTTCTGGCCGGGATTTTGGCGGGGGCCCCGGCAGAAAAAGCGGAGGATCTGGCTGGGGTGATGGAACCGCTTGGCTTGGCCTTCCAGATCCAGAACGACCTGTTGGAATTTTCCCATCTGGATGGCAGGGACCAGCTCCTGCCCACCGATTTACTGGAAGGAAAGAAGACCCTGTTGGTACGGGAGGCCTACGAGCGGTTGGGCGAAACCGACCGCTCCTTCCTGCAGATGTGTCTCCATGCGCCGTCCCGGAACGAGGCGTCGATTTCCAAGGTGCAGGATCTATTGCGCAAGTCCGGCGCCTTGGCTGCCATGCAGGATCGATGTGCCGCGCTCTTTCAGGAAGCCAAGGATCGGTTGATGCGTTCCCACTTGGAGCCCCACGAACAGGAGGCGGTCTCCCAAGCCATCCAATGGGTGCGCCAATCCGTCCGGGTGAACGTGTAGCCCGTTGGTCTCTTTCCGACAGTGCTCTTTGCCTGATTCCTTTGCCGCGGCCCGGGAGGTGACCCGGGAACACGCCAAGACCTTCTACTTTGCTTCCCATGTCCTGCCGGAGCAGGTGCGAAGGGATAGCTATGCGGTCTATGCCTGTTGCCGTTCGATCGATGATGTGGTGGACCGGGCCGTGGCCCGCGGGGAAAACGTCAAGCCCGAGGTGGCCCAGGGAGTTTTGGAAAGGGCCTTTGGTGTCGGTGGGGATCAGGCGGGGGAGCGTTGGATGCCTGCTTTTCGCAATACGGTTGCCCGCAAGGGACTGCGGCGACAATGGTTCGAGGATCTGACGGTGGGTGTGGCCGGGGATGCGGGGCCGGTCGAGCTGTCTACCTGGGAGGAACTGGACCTTTATTGCTACCGGGTGGCGGGAACGGTGGGGTTGATGATGATGAGGGTTTTTGGCCTTGAGGATGAGGCGGCGGAACCGCGCGCCGTGGATTTGGGAAGAGGGATGCAACTGACCAACATTTTGCGGGATGTGGCCGAGGATGCGCGCGCGGGAAGGATTTATCTTCCGGCTGACGAGCGGGCAAAATTCGGCGTCCGAAAGGAAGAACTGCTTGCGGGAAGATCCTCCGGCCGCTGGAAGGAGTTTATGGAATTCCAGGTGCAACGCGCGCGCCAACAGTATGCCCTGGCCGAGCCCGGGATCCTGCAACTGCCCTCCGGCGGTCCGCAGTTGGCCACCTGGCTGATGCGGGAGCTGTATGCGGGAATCCTGGATCCCATCGAAGCTTCCGGATACGACGTGTTTTCCCGCCGTCACTCCCTGTCTTGGGGAAGCAAACTCCGGCGAGGGGTGGCGATTTGGTGGAAAGTCCGGGCCGGCCGGACCTAGGCCCGGCTGGGGGAGCTCAGATGCCGTGGGCGATGCGTGCGGCAATAAAGAGCCCGGTCATGATCCCGAGAGTGATGGCGGGCCGGGGATCGGCTTTTCGTCCCGGGGGTGCATAGACCGGAGTGATCCAGGCCAGCAAGGCGCTGAAAATAAACCAGGAGAAATAGTTCTGGGGCGGAACGATATGATCCGTCCAATGCCAGTAGCCTCGAATGGCATAGGCAAAAGGCTCCATGAGAAAATCAAAGATCAGGGCAACCGCCCCCGTGGCAATCGCGACCGGGGCCCGGGAGGAGTTCCGCCAGTATTGGCTAAGACTGAGGTTCGCCCCGGCCACGACGGCGAACCAAGCCAGAGGAATCGCCAGCGGCAGGATTCCCCCCATCCTCGGGCCGAACGCATCGGTATATTGGTAAGAGCCAAAGGGAATTCCGGTGAGCGTACCAAAAGTCTCCAGCGCCGCGGAAGAGATCAGGATGACCGCGGCGGTAACCCGTGCCGGACGCAGGCCCAAACGGTCCACCGCCGAGAAGTACACGTGGCTTGCCGCCAGAATCATGGAGACAAAATCCCCGTACCGGAGACAGAGGGAGATGAATACGTTCAGCGGGGTGGGCAAGGGGAGAGATTCCGCCCACGTGGGATTCAGGCGAAAGGTGACCGCAAGCAGGCCCACTCCCGCCCAAAGGAGGAAAAATTTCCAAAGAGCCTCACGCAGGCGGAAGGGGATCATCCCTAGAGGTAAGAGCAGGGGTCGCTTGCCGACAAGCTTGAGCGGGCGTTGACTCGGGCTGGCTGGGGAACGAAAAAAGAGCATGTTCGGTATTCCCACGATGGGGTGGATTTGTTCCGGTTTGACCGGTTTGGGTCTGACGATGGGGTTTGCCCCGTTCAGCCATCCCTTGGCGGGCTGGCTGGGCTTAATTCCCCTGGCGTACTATGGGCAGAGACAAAAACCCGATTTGCGCAGCAGCTTCGTGCTGGGTTGGTTCGCCGGGATGACGCATTTTTTGACCACCTTTAGTTGGCTGACCACCGTGACGATCTCCGGGTGGGTGGTTCTCTGCGGCTATATGGCCATCTATCCGGCTTTTTGGCTGATCGTTTGGGTCCGCCTGGCGGGCGGGGATTCGAACGGGATGACCAGCCTGGGAAATATTCTCTCCGCGGTAGTCGGTGCCTCGGCCTGGGTGGTGACCGAGTGGCTGCGGGGGACGGTCTTCAGCGGGTTTGGCTGGAATACCATCGGGGTATCGCAGGGGAATCTGGTGGTCTTGACCCAGATTGCCGATTTAGGCGGGGCTTTGTTGGTCTCTTGGGTGGTGGTCATGGGCTCCTTGACCCTCACCCTGACTGCCCGGCGTTTTGAGTTGGAAATTCGGGGAGCGCAAAAATGGCGGCCCCGCTGGGATTTTACCGCTGGGGTCTTTGTGTTGGGCCTGACCATGGTCTACGGAGCCCGGGCGGTTTTGCGTTCCCCCGGTCCGGTGGTTCACACCCTGACTTACGCGGCCATTCAACCGGCGGTTCCCCAAGACCCATGGAAATCGGCCAAGATGGTGCGGGTGGCGGAGGAGCTGACCCGTTGGTCGGAGATCGCCTTGACCGGAAGGGGTCCGGTGGATTTGCTGGTCTGGCCGGAGAGCCTTGCCGGCACAGGATGGAGGGAAGAGCCGGAATTCCAGAAAGCCGTCCAAACTGCCCGGCGCATGGGAGCCAGATCCCTGTTGACGGGGTCCTTGGATATTCGCGGCCCGGAAACTTTTAACTCCGCCATCCTGTTTACCGGGCCGGAGGGAAAATCTCCTTCCGTGTACGACAAAAATCACCTTGTGATCATGGGGGAATACGTGCCTTTGGCCGGTGTCTTTCCCTGGTTACGGAAGTTGGTGCCTCCCGGTGGGGATCTGACCCCAGGCCGATCCGCCGCCGTTCTTGAGTTGGACGGCAACCGGGTGCGCGTCGCTCCCCTGATCTGTTTTGAGGATTCGGTGACCGAGGTGGTCCGTGCGGCGGCACAAAAAACCCCCCATCTTTTGGTCAATCTCACCAATGACGCCTGGTTTGGTCGGTCGGCCGGATCCAGACAACATCTGGAAAATGCGCGGTTACGGGCGATTGAGGTGAGATTGCCGCTGGTTCGGGCCACGAATGACGGGGTTACGGCTTTGGTCAACTCCAAGGGGGTGATCCTAACGGAATTAAAGGGGGAGGGAACAGGGTCGGTGCGGGAGCCGGGATTTATTCGGGGGGAAATTGAACTCGTGAATCCCCAGACCACAATTTACACCCGCTGGGGTCATTGGCCGGTTTGGTTATCCGGCGGGCTGGTCGGGTTGGGTTTGCTTCGGCGGCGGGATGTCGCTTGAGCGTACCTCGGAGTCAGGGCAGGATTCCATCGGATGAGTTTGCCGGCTGAAACGATCGATCTCGCCTCCGTGGATTCCCGCCTGCGGGAATTACGGAGGTTTCTTTGACCCGGCCAAACTCGAAGCCCAGCTGAAAGATCTGGAGGGGCGAATGTCGGCGCCCGACTTTTGGAACGACTCCACGAAGGCGCAGAAGGTCGCCGCGGAGGCCAACGCCATCCGCAAAAAACTGGAGCAGATGCGGGAGTTGGAGCGAAAGATCGGCGATCTCCCGGTACATCAAGAGCTGGCGGAGGAGGATGGAAGTTCGGTCGCCCAATCCGAGTATGCCAAGGAGGTGGCTCAGGCACTGGAGATGCTGGATCAGACCGAGGTTCAATTCATTCTTTCCCAACCCGATGATCGTCGGAACGCCATCCTGAGCCTGAATGCCGGAGCGGGTGGCACGGAGGCCTGTGACTGGGCCAACATCCTGATGCGGATGTACCAGAGGTGGGCGGAACGCCGGGGCTACAAGGTGGAGGTGCTGGATATTCTTTCCGGGGAAGAAGCAGGAATCAAAAACGCGATGCTTCGGATTATCGGGGAAAATGCCTACGGCTACCTGAAGGCAGAGCGGGGAGTGCATCGACTGGTGCGCATTTCCCCCTTCAACGCCCAGGGAAAAAGACAGACTTCGTTTGCCTCCGCCGAAATTGTGCCGGAACCGGACGAGGAGCAGGAAATCGAAATTCCGGAAAAGGATATTCGGGTGGATGTGTTCCGTGCGGGAGGCCACGGAGGGCAGGGGGTCAACACGACCGATTCCGCCGTTCGGATCACCCACTTTCCCACGGGCCTGGTGGTCACGTGCCAGAATGAGCGCTCCCAAATCAAGAACCGGGCGACCGCCATGAAGGTCTTGGCCGCGCGGATCCGGCAAGTGGAGTTGGATAAAAAGAAGGCCGAACAGGAGCAGAATTACGCCGCCAAGGGCCAGATTGGCTGGGGCCACCAGATTCGCTCCTACGTTTTACAGCCCTACCAGATGGTCAAGGATCTAAGAACAGGGGAGCAGACCAGCGATACCCAGGCGGTTTTGGACGGACAGATCGACGCGTTTCTCAGCGCGTTTCTCAAAGGGAAAAAGCGTTCGGGTCCCATGGAGGAGGATGAAGAATGAGTGTGGGGAGTGACAAACTGGCCGCCATTCTGGCGAATAAACGGAAGGAGGCGGCGGCGATCGAAGGAAAGAAGGCAGAATTCCGTCGACAGGCACTCCAACGTGACGAGTTCCGGGGCTTTCGGCGGAACCTGTATCATCCGGGGGAAATCACGGTGATTGCGGAGTGCAAGGCCGCCTCTCCCACGGCCGGAACGATTGCGGGCAATTACGATCCTGTGGCGCAGGCCAAGCTTTATGAAAAAGGTGGTGCGGGTGCCATTTCGGTTCTGACGGACCACGAATACTTCAAGGGAAGTTTGGATGATCTTTTGAAGGTGAGGTCGGAAGTAAAGGTCCCGGTGCTACGGAAGGACTTCATCCTCACGGAAGCCCAGGTCTATGAAAGCGTGGCCTCGGGTGCGGATGCCTTTTTGCTGATCGTGGCGGCTTTAACCGACGAGGAGTTAAAGAGGTTGTATGAACTGGGTCGGACGTTGCAGTCGGATGTCTTGGTGGAAGTGCATGACATGCGGGAGATGGATCGGGCGCTGGGAATTGATGCGGACGTGATTGGAATCAACAATCGCAACCTGCATTCCTTTGAAGTCAGCCTAAAGACCACGGAGGAGTTGGCGCCCGAAATTCCGGCCGATTGCCTGGGAATCAGCGAGAGCGGAATTCGCACCAAAGAGGATGTGAGATATGTGGTGGAGCAGGGAATCCATTGTTTCCTAATCGGGGAATCCTTGATGCGGGACGGGGATCCGGCGAAAGCCTTGCAACAACTCCGGGCCTGACTGGTTTGCCCCCTTCCAGGGGGATGGGAGGGTTTCTTTGGGTGGGTTTTTGGGGTAGGATGATTCCATGGGGCGTAAAGCCGATCTTTTGACGGTGCCGGATCCCTCGGGTCATTTCGGGGAGTACGGGGGGAGGTATGTTCCGGAGACGCTGGTGGCTCCCCTGGAGGAGTTGGCGGCGGAGTTTGCCCAAGCGCAAAAAGATCCCGCCTTTCAGCATGAACTCAAGGAGATGCGCCGGGATTTCACCGGGCGTCCCACCCCTCTTTATTTTGCCGAGCGCCTCACCCAGCAATGCGGGGGAGCAAAGATCTACCTGAAACGGGAAGATTTGCTGCATACCGGCGCCCATAAAATCAACAATGCCCTGGGCCAGGTGATTTTGGCGCGGCGCATGGGGAAAAAGCGGATCATTGCGGAAACAGGAGCCGGTCAACATGGAGTCGCCACCGCAACCATGGCGGCCCGCTACGGAATGGAGTGCGTCATCTACATGGGCGAGGAGGATATGAGGCGCCAAGCCTTGAATGTGACGCGGATGAGGTTGCTCGGGGCCAAGGTGGTGGGGGTGACAGCCGGGCAGAAGACGCTGAAGGAAGCGGTGAACGAGGCGATGCGCGACTGGGTGACAAACGTTCGCACCACCCATTACGTTTTGGGAACGGCTTACGGGGCCCATCCGTACCCCTACATGGTGCGGGAGTTTCATAAGGTGATCGGCGAAGAGGCCCGGAGCCAGTTGATGGAGAGGGAGGAGAGGTTGCCTGACGTGATCTGTGCCTGTGTGGGCGGCGGAAGTAACGCCATCGGTATCTTCTACGCTTTTTTAAATGATCCGAAAGTTCGGCTGGTCGGAGTGGAGGCCGGAGGAGAGGGCATCAAGCCGGGGAGGCATGCCGCCCGATTCCAAGGCGGGAAGCTGGGGGTCTTGCAAGGATCCAAGTCGTTCCTGCTGCAAAATGAGGATGGCCAGATCGAACTCACCCACTCGGTTTCGGCCGGTCTGGATTACGCGGCGGTGGGGCCCGAGCACTGTCATCTGCGGGAGATCGGGCGGGCGGAATACACGTATGCCACGGACGACGAGGCACTGAATGCTTTTTCCACCTTGGGCAGGGTGGAGGGAATTCTGCCGGCCCTGGAGACAGCCCATGCGGTGGCTTTTGCCATGAAGGAGGCCCCGAAGATGAAAAAGGACCAGATCCTTTTGGTGAATCTCTCGGGCCGCGGGGACAAGGATGTCAACGAGGCCGCCCGTTTTCTTTTAAAAACCTAAAGCAGGCCAAACTCCCGTCCGTTACGGAAAAACCGGCAAATCATCCGACGAGCAATTTTTTTGCCCCGGGGGGAAAGGCGGGCCAGGGTGGGGCCATTGGTGACGGGTATGGAGAGGGTGAGGGCAACCCCGATTCGATAGTCCTGCCAGGCCTCCTCCAAGGTGTAGGGGCGCACTCCGCCGCGTTGCAGGGTTTGATGCCAGATTCGGACGAGTTGTTTCTGTTCCGGAAGGCTCAGGGGGTGTCGGGTGCTGCCCCCGATCATCCGGGCCAGATCAAAGCTTCCCAAGCCCCAGGCGGCGATCTGCCAATCGACGATAAAAACGCGGCCCTCGGAAAAAAGAAGGTTGTCCGCCCGCAAGTCACCATGCAGGAGAGTCACGGGGCGCCGTTTGGCATATTGGAGGGCGTGGTCGATCACGGCAGGTATCCGCCGGGAAATTCGCCGATCACTGGAAGAAAGAAGAGAAGGACCGAGTTGGCGGAATTTCGGCAAATGGATCCGGGTTTCGTGGGCGAGGTTGTAGTGGTGAACAGGCAGGCGAGGAGCTTTTGCCAGCGGCCGCGCCCTCCAAAGCCGGGCGTGAATACAGCCGATGGAACGGGCGGCGGAGGCTAGCTCTTTTCGTGAAAGCCCGGCGATTTGGTCCCCGGTGCGGGCGGGAGAGATTTCCTGGAGCCAGAGCAATCCGTCCGAGCCGTCCCGGTTCGAAAATGAGGCAAAACATTTCGGCACAACTTTGCCGGCGAAGGGCTGCAGGATTTTGTAGGCAAGGCATTCCCGCCGGAAGGACATGATCTTTCGGGAAAACTGCCGCGCCATCGGGTCCAGGGAACCGACTTTGAGGATTGATCCCTGTCGATTTCCCGGGCGGGTCGCACGAAACGTCCGGCTGAGGAAACCCTCCGTTTCGAGGGCCCGAAGAAAGTAACGGGAGTTCTTCAAGGCTGGGAAGAGGGGATTCGGAGGACTTGGCCGGGTCGCAGGACGGCATTGGTGGAGAGTTGATTGCAGTTGCGGATATCCTCCGCGGTGGTTCGGATTCCCTGCTTGCCCAAGTCCCGGCTGATTCGGCTGAGGGTGTCGCCGGCTTTCACCGAGTAAGTCCGGGGTCTGTCTTGGCTTGCGATCGGTCCGGGCGAGTCAGGGGTGGGGGCGGCAGGTTTTCGCCCGGCACGGGCCAGAAGCGGATGAATTTTTTCCACCGGGGATGCGAAATTCAGGGACTGGCCTTCCATCAGGAGAAAGGAGGCCACCCCAATCACCCTGCCTTGGGAGTCCAGCACAGGGGATCCGCTGGAACCGGGCGAGATCGGGGCACTGATCTGGAGGACTTCACGTTTTTGTCCTGGTAATTTTCTGCGAGCCGCAACGATGCCCTCGGAGAGGGTTCCCTCCAGTCCCAGGGGACTTCCTATGACCGCAATGCGGGAACCGGCCACGGCCAACCCCGGCGGAGCCAGGGGAAGGCAGGGGAGATCCTTGCCCTCCAACTGGAGTAGGGCCAAATCGTTTGCCGGATCCGTTGCCAGAATCTTCCGGACGGGAAAAAGTCCGCCATTCTCCGCCTTGGCAATCATGGTTTTTGCCCCCTCAATGACATGGGCATTGGTGACCAGAAGGCCATCCGGGGAGATGACAAAACCGGTGCCTGATCCGGTGGTTTTGCCGTCTTCATCTAGAAGGGCGATGAGATAGACGGCGGGCCGGGCTTGTCGGGTCAGGGTGGGCAAATCGGGTCCATCGGCCGCCATCGCCACGGTCCATGCGATCAGACTCGGGATGAAAGTCCATCGGATCCGCATTTCATCAGTTAAGGGAAACCAGGTGGGGAGGCGAGATCTTGTCGAAGGTTGCGGGGAACCCCACGTCGGAGGCATGATAAAGATTCATTCGCATGAGAAACCCAGGGAAAAAACTCCTTACCGTGCTGACGGCAATCCTTGGGGTTGTGGCCACGTTGGTCTTTGAACCTAGCGTGTTCTGCGGGGTCACCCTGCCGCTGACAGCGCGGTGTTTGGGGTGGAAAGCAAAAGCGGAATCGGCCCGGATCACTTTTCTGGGAAAAATGGAGGTGCGCCACTTCGAGGCGGTCGACCCCAAGAAATCGCGCCTGGCTCTTGATTCGGGAATTCTGGAAATCAATCCGCGCAGTCTTTTTTCGGGTGTGCCGGAGATCCTTCAGCTGCAACTCAAATTTGCCTTGGTGGATCTGGAGTTGGGGGAAGGCGGCTCTTCCGCCTCCCCGGCCACTTCCTGGAAGTTGCCCTTCACCTTGCGGGAAGCCTCCGTGCAAATCACAGAGGGAAGGTTCCGGATGAATGAGGGGGCATGGATTTTGGGTGGAGTTCAGGCAGAGGCCCGTGGATGGGACGGGCGAACGCCCCAGGAAATTTCCGGAAAAGTCACCCGGTTGGATTGGAACGGTCCGGGGAAGCAGGAAATGAGAAGCCAGGTTGGCTGGTCGGCCCGGAAAAGTTCCGACCACCGGGGTGGGGATCAGTGGAATCTCTCCCTGTCAGCGGATGTGACTCGGGTGGTTGATCTTCCGCCCCTGGAACGGGTGGTGCCGTGCCGTCTGGGTATTCGGGGCAAAGCCAATTTCTCCTCGGTTGGGGATTGGACTTTGCAGGAATTTCAAACTTCCTGGGAGGGGGTGGGGGTGGCCCCGGTGGTGTTGGACATCAACGGGGAGATGAAAAAATCAGGCGAATGGAGCGCCAACCTTGGTCTGGAGCCTTTGCCTTTGGCGGGATTTTCCATTCTTTTCCAGTCGCGTGGGGTCAAGGCTTTGACCGGAAATCTTGCGGGATCCGTCAAGCTGAACGGGGGATCGGGTCGACCCGTTGCCGGTTCGGTCGATTGGGTGGGGCAAGGGGTGCAGATCGTTCCGGCGGTGGGGCCATCCTGGCCGATGCGCCCATCGGATTTGCGTTTTTCCGTGGCGGGCTCATGGGCGGCGCAGGAGAAGACGTTTCATTGGGATCGTTTGCTGTGTTCCTTGGGGACCAAGGAACAGTCCCAAGACTTTACCCTAACCTTGGATCATCCGACTCGCTTTCGTTTGGGCGGAAAACAAATTTCCTCGGACGAACCGGCGGTGTTGCAGTGGAGTTTGCGGGGCCTGGAGTTGGCGGCACTGGCACCTTGGGTGGTGTCGCCCAAGCAAGTGAGCGTGCAGGGAGGGCAGCTTTCAGCAACCGGACAGGCTAAAATCCAGGGCAACCGGGTGGATGTCTCCGGGCGGGTGGAGAGTCGGGCGATGAGTGCGGGTGGACCGGCCTTGGGAGGAAATCTGCAGATCACCTCCGCGGCTTTGGACTTTCGCGGCAATCTTTCGGAAATCGGCAAGGCCAAGTTGGAGGAGGCCAATCTTTCCGTGGCTTGGGAGGGGGGCCAGTCGGTGGATCTTACGGCCAAGCTTCAGGCTGAATGGGATGGGGAAAATGGCTCCAGTTCGTTTTTGGGAAACGGAACCGTCAGCTTGTCCGGTTTTTCCAAGGCGTGGTCGGGGGCGCAGTTTTGGCCCGAGGCGGGGCAGGTCAAGTGGCATGCAGAGTATTCGGGAAATGTGCGCGAAATCGGGAGTGGTTTGGTCAGCTTGAATCTGGATGGAATGCGCTGGCCGGGTGATATCGCCACACCTTGGCAGGCGAGGATTTTTTCCGAAATCAAAAATGCGGCCGGAAAGTGGAAGTTGCCGGGGATCTCCCTGCAGGCGAACCGGGGGGAAGTCTCCCTTTTGGAAGGAGAGGCTGCGGTGGACTGGAAAATCAACCCGGGAGAAGGGACGGCGAGTCTCGAATTAAAAAAAGCGGAATCGGCCTTGATGGTGCCGCTTTTAACGATTCTCACCCCGGCATGGAGGTGGGATCAGGCCTCCGCCACCGGTTCTTTCCTTTTTTCCCGGCAAACGGATGAGGATCGGGTCGAAGCCAAGCTTCATGGGGCGATCAAAGTCGAGACAGGTATTCCAGGGCATTCCCGACCGGTGGATTTTCCCTCGGTAGATGGGGCCATTCAGGCCTCTTGGCCGTCCGGGTCGTCGGGCAGGTTCCAGGTGGAATCCTTTTCGCTGCAGGCCCGTCATCGGGATGGCTCGGATGCTGTTTTAGCCTCCTTGGACAAGCCGCTTTGGGTGGAGAAAAAAAATACCGGGCAATGGAAACCGGCAGGGAAGGAGGTCGCCTCCGCCCTGATTCAACTCCGGGGTTGGCCGATGGGGTTATTTACTCCCCTCGTACTGCCCAACGCCTCGGAAAGTTCCGTCTTGGGAACGGTGTCCGGATCGGTGAAGGTTTTAAGTGATCCCAAGCGGGGAACCTTGAGGGGGGAGGCCGACCTGCAGATTCCTGATCTGGTGATTCATCTTCCCCGGGTGGAGCTTCCCCCCAACCAGGTCAGTCTGCAGTTGGGGGTTTCCCTTGCTGCCGATCAAAGCCTGCAAATCCAAAAAACCGAGGTCATCGCCCTACAGGAGGGAGTGAACTGGCTGAATCTGACGGTGGAAAAAAGCCCGCATCCCGGCGTGGTGGTTTTGGGTAAGGTGGATTTGTCTGTGGCGGGCAAAAACTTCCCTGACCTGACCCCGTATGCCTTGGGGGGGGCTTTGGAGATGAAGGCCGAGGCATCCGACCCTAAAGAAGATATCCGCAAAATCGGTTACAGCATCGAGATAAAAAATCTGCAGGCCCAGTTGCCGAAAATCGGCGGACTGAGTGGGTTGGGCCTTAAGAGCCAAGGAATTCTGGATTGGCAGGATGGGCTCCAAGCCTTGACTGAGGGGCACTTGGTGGCCTCCGGGGACAAGGGAA
>Ga0214917_10001930_pt1 | contig 25969 bp, 33 predicted proteins | sample LL_1208_BB_MetaG_FD_177983 | JGI IMG/M metagenome (GOLD analysis project Ga0214917, IMG submission 177983) | Freshwater microbial communities from Lake Lanier, Atlanta, Georgia, United States - LL_1208_BB | ecosystem: Environmental > Aquatic > Freshwater > Lake | place: USA: Georgia | collected...
GCGCGCGCGCATGCAGGGGATGCATTTGCGGACTCTGGGCTCTGGGCTCCAGCGGGGGTGGGGGTGGGGGTGGGGGTGGGTGTGGAACAAAGAAAACATTGCCACGTCCACTGATGCCACTATTGTCCACGGAGTGTTTGTGCAGAGGGGCGGGGGAGGTTCCGATAGGGACGCCCCCGCTCTTTTTTGTTGCCACCCGATCCCCGCTTATTATGTTTGTGACTCGGTATGGCTAAAAAAAGGAACATCAAAATGGGGCAACGCGCGCTCAAATTCCGCGCGGTCGGCAAGCCAGTTGATCCATCCTCCCCGAATCCATACTTTCGAAATTATCCGTCCGAACAGCTGGCCACCGCGAAATCACTGCAACGGTCGGAATTCCTGAAGGGACGGCTGAAGCTCTTGGCGAAACTTCGGCCAAAGAAAAGCGACAGAAACAAGATCGTCTTCGTGGCGATTCGTCGCGTCAAGCGTGGCAAAAAGTATGCGCTTCAGGTTTACCGCCCAAATCTCAAGGACATCACCAAAGTCCCCGTGTATGCGCTCAAGGCCGAGAAAAAGAAGTTTTCTGTCCTGAATGATCCCGATCCCAGAACTTTGGCCAAAAAGGTCAAGCCGATGCCCCAGCCACAACGACTGGAGGTTTTCGATGTTCGTCGGATGCAGAAGCAGAAGGTCATCTATAAGCAGTATCTGAAACAGCTCAATGCCATCTATAACCGCAAGGTTATCACTGGAAAGATATCTGTCCCGAAAGGGACAAGGAAACTTGAGACTCCCGTCACGGCGGTGCCTTTTGAGGCTGACGTCACCCAGCAGTACTACGTCGACATCAAAAACGACAATCTGGATCCATTCTACAAGTCTGCCATTTCAATCTGGAAGCAACTGGTCGAATCCCAGTTCCGCAAACACACGGTCTGGCAATTGGTCGGCAAGGCGATCTATCGGGACGGCAAGCGCCTCCGCGAGGCGGACTTTTCCCCCAAGTTGCTGGACTCTGCAAGGTTTTATGAAATTGCTGGCGGTGGCAAACTGGTCAGGGCAATCGGTCGGACGAAGGCATCGCGGGTGGTTTATACCGACAAATATCTGACGGATCTGTATTCACGTTTTATTCATGCGGGAATGGCTGGGGGGTTGGGCGATTACGGGGTCTTCACAAAGTCCTCGATACGTCGCATCGCCTCCCTCCCGCAGAACCGAGGCAAGGCGAAAAAGGAATGGACGACGCGCTCCGTGCGCGGAAAGAAGATGGACTGGCCAGCTTTGGCTGGCGGAAAGAAACCTGTATCCATCGAAAAGATCATATTCCAATTTCTGCCAAGATTCTAGGTGGAGCCGTTCATTGTCGGCGACACCGAGGACAACTCCGCCGAGTTGCTGGCCTCAGGAAAGAGCGGGTTCGACAAACAGGTCACCCAATGCGCGGGCATCACCTCTGATGGGGAACGCTATCACAATCGCGGTGACATTCCCAAGTATGTTGAATGGCTGATGACCCGCGATGCACGCAGAATTTATTTTCACAATCTGCAATATGATCTTGGGAGTCTGTTTGGAGACGTGTTGCATGAATTCTCCCTGACCATGGTCGGTGGCAGGCTGATCAAGGCACAATGGCGGGGGAAGACCTTCGTTGACTCTTACAATCTTTTTCCCGTTTCCGTGAAAAGCCTTGGTGAGGCCATCGGGCTGAAAAAACTGGCATTCAACTCCACCAGCAAGGAGTACGCGATGCGTGACTGCGAGATTGTCGTCAAGGCGCTCAAGCACCTTGGAAAGACCCTGAACGAGTTTAAGATCCGCCGAACCCCAAACACCCTCGGCGGGATGTGCGTGCGAGTCTGGCGTGCAATGCGTGGGGATAACTGGTCGTGCTTTTCCGAGACTGCCCACGATGCGATTGTGGGTGGCCGTGTGGAGCTGTTTTCCAAGGGAGGGAGCGGATGCGTGGTTTGGACGGATGTGAATTCTTTGTACCCATGGGCGATGACTATGAAGTTTCCCGAAGAGTGTGGCGAGACAAAAGACATGAAGGAATACGGATTGACGGACGCCACCGTCAAGGTTCCGCTTCAGCCCTACGCTCCCCTTCCCTACCGAACCTCCGAAGCCGATGAGCTGGAGGGGATATCGGAAGGATCCATCATATTTCCCTGTGGCAGGTTTCGCGGAACTTGGACTAATCATGAACTCCGAAACGCCGTCGAGCACCATGGCGCCAAGATCATGAAGATTCATTCCACTTTTGGCACTGATAAGGCCGACTACTACTACAAGGACTTTGTGAATGAATTCTATAAACGGCGTCTGAACGCCAAGTCGTCAGCCTACAAACTCATCTATAAGTTGTTGATGAACAACCTTTATGGGCAATTAGGCATGAGTGGAAGGGTAATTAAGACCACACGCCTTACCCGCGCGGATATCGATCAGATCAAACAGGGCAGACTTCGTGTGCACATGTTTGGCGAGAACGTGTTGAAAGAGTTCTGCATCCCCCTTCCAGCACACTGCAATTACCTTCATGCGTCCTACATCACCTCCTATGGGCGGATCCGCCTGCTGGAATTCATGCGTCAGGTTCCGCCAGAAAACATGGTGTACTGCGACACCGACTCCCTGTTCTTTTTCTCCAAAAACTGGAAGACCCCGTTTGCCGTGGGCGACAAACTTGGGATGATGAAAATGGAAGACAAGGGTTCCAGAATAACCACTTATGCACCAAAGGTTTACAGTATTGATGATATTGTGAAAGCAAAAGGAGTTCCTCGCAGACTTGCCAAACAGTTCGTTGAAGAGGGTTACGCAGAGTATGACGCCCCATTCAAGTTGCGCGAAGCAGTCACATTTTACGAAAGAGGCAATACAAAAAAACTTTCGGTGTGGAGGCGCGTAAGAAAAGAAATGCGTACAAGGTACGCAAAGAAAAAACTTGTTGACGGCGAGCGATGGATGCCTATTACTTTGAAGCGAGGCTAGTACGAATGAAGAGGTCATGTGTATCTCGCGCGCGTATTGGACTCAAACCTCAAAATAAAAAAGGAGACACTAACATGGCTACGAAAAGCAAATCGAAGAACGGCAACGTGGTGACGGGCTGGAAAACGGCCAGCGATCTGGCGGAGCAGGGATTCAAGTCCCTCTCGAACTCGGAGATCCTCCGCCTGCGGGAAATGCCCGAAGGCGCGGTGATCGACTGCACCCTCACGGGATTGATCCCGTCGAAGAACAAGAACATCCGCCAGCCCCTCATCGAGGCCGTGCTGACGGAGGATGGTCGCACGGTGACGATTCCCGCACAGGCGAGCATCGCCAACCAGCTGATCGACGAGAAGTCGGGCAAGCTGAAGTACGAGGGCGCCCGTGTGCTGATCAAAAAGGCTGGAACCCGCACATCCTCCAAGTGGAAGGATGATCAGGGCAAAGCCCGCCAGTTCAGCGTTTACGAAATCGCCGTACAGAGCTAGTGACGGCAATGGTCACACTGTCGGACAAGACCACGCTCGAGTTCAAGCTAGACCTTCAGAATAAGCAACTTGTGGTTATTCAGAAGGGCGAAGTTGGAGTCGAGATGGGGAAAATTGTCCTTCCCATGGCAGACATAAAGACTTGGGGGTCAAAATTAAAGGGATTATCATCCTTTTTTCCCCTTGACTTCATGAAATAACTGTCGAAAGTGACGGCAAGAGGGGTTTCGGTTCCTTCCTCCCCTTCTAGCCTCGGAGCGCCCCAGCAGGAGAAATCCTCTGGGGCGTTTCCTTTTTTATCTTTTTTGCCTATTTTCGGCATATTTTTCTTGCCCTCTCGGTGAATTCACGGCAGTTTTCCGACCATGGCATCGGCAAAGTCACGGTCAAAACTGGCGCGCGAGTACGAACCTACGACCCCAATTAACCAGAAATTCCCCAAACCGCCCCGTTATTACATGGGGGTTTTGTTCACGGAAGATGACCGAATTCTTTTTAATGACGCCCTTTTTTATCATTTGGATGACGAAAACATTCGGATCGTGAATCGCGACCCGAAAAGACCGTTTGACGGCGAGTGTCCCGAACTTGAGGGGGTTAATTACGATGCCATGAAGGATGACGGCGAGGAAATTGAAATTGTCGGTATCCAGTACGCGATCGGAATTGTCACCGACGATGACAAATATGTTTACAGGCTTTTCAACCACAAGTGCGACGAGCCCGCCATTTTATATGTCGATGAGAATGACGGGAGCCTGTGTCTTGAGGCTAAGATGGAACTCGACTCGTCCAAAGAGGTGATGGGCGTTGAATCACCGTATCCCGTCACCCAATTCATAAACTAATGGACTCGACCAAGAAGGCTTTCACCAAGCATCTCAAGCGCCTGTACAAAGGCAGGATTGCGGATGCCCGCGATTACGAGGTCGAAAATTGCAGGAAGGCGGGAATCAATATTCGGTTTGTGGTAGACGGTTTGGGCGAACAAACTTTTTCTCCCGACGACGGAGTGCTGATGAGTGACAGGAAAATCGAATCCCAGTACGGCACCAAACCGTATCGACTTGTTTCTTTTTATTGGAAGGTGAACGCCGACCAGTTGGAGCTGGCGCTTTGAACAAGTTAAAAATTCACGACGAAGAGCTTTCCCGACAGGCGTTGAAAATACTTCAAAACCTGCAACGGAAATACAAAAGGAGAATGCAAAATGCCAAAAGAAGTAGAACTCGAAGAGCCTGAAGCCCCCAAGCGCGGGCGTCCGCGCAAAGTCACCGAGGACGTTATTTTCGGTGACGACATCGACAATGACGAGGAAAAGCGACTGCGTGAGGAGCAGGAGATCTCGCGCATGCTGGAGCGCGAGGATGCAACCACCACCACGATCATCGTGTCCCGCCGTCCCAACCGCACGCAGAGGTACGCGCATCTTTCCGAGATTGGGATCAACGACTACGACCGCGAGGAGATTGCGCGTCAGTACGGTGGCGGTGAATACCGTTGCCGTGTCCGTCGTTCCGACGGGCAGTTCGGCGCCACTTGGTATTTTCAGGTTGATCCTTCCCGCAAGGCGGAGGTCACCGCCGACAGCCTTGGCACCGCTGGCGGAATCGATGCGGTTCGCTTGGTGGAGACCGTGGCGTCCAAACTCGCGCCCAAGGAAGACAACAAGGTGAATGAAATGATGCAGATGATGATGTCGAAGTCCGACGACCTGTTCAAAATGATGATGGTGATGCAACAGGAAAACACAAAGCTCCTGATGACCGCACTCACCAGTCGTCCGCAGGAAAACAACAATTCGGCTCTTCAGCAGATCTCCACGACCCTGCTTCAGCACTCCCTTCAATCATCCAAGACCTCGATGGATGACATGCTTGGCACGATCATCAAACTCAAGAAACTGTCCGAGGACGGCGGTCGTGGTTCCGATGAGGACGACGAGCCCAAGGGTTCGTTTGTGCAGGATATCATGTCGGCCATCCCGCAGGTTCTGAAATCGTTCACGGGTGGCGGGCAACAGGCGCAACCCCAGCCTTTGCCTCCCACGGCACCAGTGACGGTTGCTCCAGCGCAAACGGGTCAGCCTGCAATGCCAAAACTGCCCGCAGGTCTTGACCCGCAGGCGTTCGCCATGGTGATCATGAATCTGGTGCAGTTCGCATCCGTTGGCTCGGAACCGCTGGATGTCCACAACTCCTATCAGCCCATGCTCACGGACGAGATGTACGACCAGATCGCGGACTTCCTTGAAAACACTCCGACGTGGTTTGAGGATATCTGCACGATCGTTCCCGACGCCAAACCGCACAAGGATTGGTTCATGAATCTGCGTGACGTGATTCTGGAGGAGCCTGAGGAGGAAGTTGCCGAGGAGGTGCCAGTCGAGGTGGAGGCTCCCAAGGCAAAAGCCAAGAAAACCAAGGATTGATTTATGGCATCCACACGTTCTATTCGTGTGGATGCTTGCACATATCTTTGACGCACTGACCGACCGCGCCCCGATTCGCATCGGGGAATCGAACGGCACGGTCAAATACAGGCTTGGCTACGGAACACCCGACGCCGACCAGATCCTGCACACCCTGTCTCAGCTCATGTTTGAGTATGGCACGGATCCAGAGATCAGGCGCTTCACCACCTCCCTTTTCGGGATGTGTGGTCATGATGACCGTTCCTGCCAGTACAAGGCGGTGACGGATTTTGTCTTGGACAAGGTTCGATATGTCCGCGACCCGCTCGGTGTGGAATATGTAAGGAGCCCGACCGCCCTGTTGCGGGAGTACAGGGAATTCGGCATGGCCAACGGGGATTGCGACGATCAGGTTCTTCTCACGGGTTCCATGCTGTTCTCCGTCGGGTTTGAGACGCGTCCGATCGGCCTGAATCTTTTCACGCGCGAATATTTTGATCATGTCGCCCTGCAAACCCTCAGGGACGATCAGCGGTGGGTCACGTTTGATTCATGCCGACCCAGCGATCCGTTTGGTGAAGTTCAACCCGACTTCTTGGCGGGCGAGCCTGCGTCCAAGTTTGCGCAATAATGCCTGAGCTTGTCTACATCACGGGAACGACTTATTCGATCCCAGACTTTTCGCAGTACACTTATAGTGCTCCGAACATTGTCATCCCGTCGATTCCGACGGTTCCCGCCATCACTCTTCCAACATTGCAGAATCTTCCCAAACTGATCGACCTGATCGGGGTGGCAACTTCCTATGATTATGTTGTTCCCACCATCCCCACTACTTGGAGCAACACCACGGTATCCTACACCGCGAGCCAACTTTCGGCCATCAGGCAACAGGCGACAAATCTTCAGTATGCCCTGAATCTGGCGATCATTGATCTTGGCTATGCCTACGAGGAGTTCGGCATTGCCAAAACCAATGCGCAAACGACCATCAATCAGCTCAAGCAGATCTCTTCCGATCTTGCGACCAAGAAAACCGAATTAACCAATACCAAGGCATCCTTGGACACGGCTGGCGCGACACTGAACCAGAAAGTCGCATCCTATCAGGCCACAGTCACCTCTCTTCAATCGGATGCCACCAAGTTGAAAACCGCTCAGGATGCCCTGACTTTGGCCACCACAAATTACAATACGGCGTTGACCAAGTATAATCAGGATCTGGCAAAGATCACCGATCTGACCTCGCAGATTGACGCCAAGAACGCACAGCTGGCAATTGCCACTGCAAATCTCAACACGGCGCAAACCAACCTCACCAACGCACAGGCTCAGTACAATTCCGTGGTCGCCAACACGACCGTCGCGCAAAACAATCTCAATTCGGTCAACTCCCAGATCGCATCCCTTAATCTGACCAAGTCGAATCTCGACGCGCAAATCTCCTCAATCAATTCCCAGATCAGTTCCAAAAATTTCGACCTGACATCCGTCAGCGGGCAGTTGGCGCAAAAGCAAAGCGAGTACACTGCCTTGCTTTCCACCACCACCGCAACCGAGCAACAGCTGGCTGGATATCGATCAGACATCTCCTCCCTTTCGGTCAGCCGTGATCAGCTGGCCAGTCAGGTGTCCTCTCTCATTACCCAGATCAATTCAAAATATTCCGACTACGACTACGTCACTTCGCAAATTGCGACCGCACAGTCACAGTACAATTCGATACTATCGGAAAACTCGCAATTGACCTCCGCACTTGCCGATCTTAACCGCCAGCTTTCCGACGTCCTTTCACAAAAGCAGACGGCACAGTCCAACTACTCCAATCTTCTGTCCAATATCGCATCGGCACAAAACTCCTACGACACCGCCAAGTCAAATATTGACGGCGCCGTCATCAGGCTTGAATTGCTGAACTCACAGATTGCTGGAGTGCAAACCGATCTTGGGAATGCCACCAACACCCTTCGATCCAAGCAGGATCTTTTGATGCAGACCGAAACCAACCTGACACTTACCACGCAAACACTTGTCGCGACGCAGGAGCAATACACAACTCTTTCCGCATCGGTTGAAACCACGGACGCACAGCTTCAATCCCTGACGGATCAGATCAACAGCCTTCAATCCGAAGCATCCAGTCTAAGCCTTGAAAAGAACCTGCTGACCGAACAGATTGCCACCGACACGGCGCAAGTGCAGACGTTGCAGGATCAGCTCGCATCCTACAGTCAGGAAATTGCATCTCTCACCTCATCCGTTCAGCAACTGCAATCCACCCAGACCGATCTCACCCAGCAGATTGACGGGCTGTCCCAGCAGATCATGCAACAGCAGGCATCGCTTGCTGAAATTGACTCCCAGATTTCCACAGCCAATCAGAATTATCAGCTGGTCATGCAACAGTCTGGTCAGGCCAGCACAGAGCTTGGCGCATTGCAAAACCAGATCGCAGACCTTACGACACAAAAGGCCGAATTTCAGTCCAGCGTCATTTCCGCGCAGGGCGAGCTTGACTCACTGTCCACGCAATACTCCTCCCTGCAATCATCCGTCGCATCTTCCGAAAGCAACCTTGCCAATCTTCAGGGATCCATCGCATCCCTGACCGAACAGTCCGCCATGCTTGAATTCTCCATTGCACAAAAAGGCCAGACACTTTCCCAGTCGGAAAGCGATCTGAATGCAAGTCGCTCCCAAGTTTCCGAAATCACCCAGAATCTTCTGGCACTGCAAAGCACGTTCAGCACGGAGATGTCCTCCTATCTTCAGCTTCAGCGGGATCTGGCGTCCTCGCAAAACCAGTACTCATCCCTCACGCAACAAATAAATGAGCTGAGTTCCCAGCTTGATGCCAGCAAAAACGATCTCAACATGTCCAACGAGCAATATCAGGCCACGCTCAACCAGTTGCGGGATCTTCAAGGTCAGATCGCCACCATCAGTGCGGGAGGCGGAACAGGCGCAGGCACTGGACTTGGCGACGGGGTGGACGCCGAACTTTCGGCATCGCTTCGCGACACCATCAACGATACCAAGACTGCGGGTAATGCCGTAAAGTGGTCGCTTGGGGCGTTGCTCGGTCTGCTCAAGGCGTTGCTTCTCGGTTTGCGCGGAATCACGAGCGCTTTGGCTGGCATCGGCAAAAACATCAGGCCGACCAGCCCGACTCCAGTGGTCAAGCCGAATCAGCCTGTTTATGTCGGTATCGGACTTCCGTTTTTGGTCGGGCTCAATCAGGAGGAAAATAATCTTGCCTACGGGCTTGGTCTTGTCGCCTTGTTGCTTTTTGGGACATGGGCGGTCAAGGACACCCTTGATCAAAAAAAGACCTTGCATGGCCGAAAACGCCGATTACAGGTTAAAGCATGAATAACGTACAATCCTTGGGTGGCTGGTTGGATGACCTGACCAGCGGTGTCAGCGATTTTTTCACTGGCGGTAGCTCGGCTGATTACACTCCGACTACTGGCCTGATCAACTGGGGCGAGACCTTGGGTCAGACAACTCCCTCCTATCAATATGACACCACAGACTGGACGAATTATTGGCTGAGGGGAGGAGTGATGGGCGGTGGAACCACGGGGACGTATACGGGCGGGACAGGTGCTGGATCGACAAGCCAGCTGACTGACGGATCTGATATTTTTTCTGGCATCGGAGACTCGTTTAACAGTTTTATCACGGGCGCCACCAGCACGCTGTCCAACCTGTTCGGTGCTGGACTGAACGCCTATGCATCGGTGCAAAAGCTCATCAACTCGCAGAATCCGACCGATGTCATTGTCAACCGCCCAGAACTTGGCGGTGCGGTGGTGCAAAGAACCCAGAACGGGCAAACGACCTTCATTCCTCTTCTCAGCGCATACCCCCAGTTTGCGAGCCAGATCAACACGGCCAACAAGTCAAACAACACCAATGCGCTGATCATGGCTGGAGTTCTCGGTCTTGGTCTTGTTTTGATATTGAAAAAGAAGTAACTCCGCCCTGACATAGGGACGAAATATGGCTGACCGCTTTCTTCCGCCCACGGCCAGCATCCAGCCGTTCTACGGCGACAACACGGTTGCTCCAGCCCTTCCAGCCACCGCCAACTACTCGCAGATGGTGAACAGGGCGCAGGGGGTTGCGGAAAGAGCGGGCGGACAAAACTATTCTGGGGAGTTTTCGTCAACCTTCAGCACCATAGCCAAAATCATGAAGGGCATTGGCGGTGGGGCGAACATTTCAGCGATGCTCGGATCCGCAATCAACACGGACAAGTTCACCCGAAGCCAAAAATCCGCGTACAAAAAGTACAACGAAAGCGCGCAAAAGCTGGGCGAAAAAACAAAAGAGATGAGCGGGCTTCGCGATCAGATGGCAACCCTTCAGGGAAAGATTGACGCATTGCAACAGGCGGGGTGCGAGTTCACCAAGGCGCTGGAACAGGCGGAGAATCAGATGGAGGATCTCAAAAATCAGGTGGATGACCTTAAAGACGATCTAAAGATCGCGGATGACAAGTACAAGCGAGCCGAGCAGGATTTCAAGAATGCCATGAATGAAACTGGAATTACCCCGCAATCGCGAAGACAGAAACTGACCGATGCAAACAACCGCATGCGCGATTCCAGCACCGAGAAAAATCAGATCATGGACAAGATCGATGCCAAGGCGGGCGAGTACAGCAATGTGGCGAATGGCTACAACTCCACCTTGGATCAAAGCAATGGAAACTTGGAGCAGATACAGGGCGGTCTTGAGCAGATGACCGAGTACCAGAAGGCGGGCGGTCTCACCGAATCCCAGCGTCAGGAAGCGCTTCAGGGCATGGGCAGTGCAAATCAGGACATGCGGGCGGGGGCGAGCGACTACATCAATGGAGTGAAAAACTGGGGAATGGTCAGCGCGGGCGGGCAACAGATGAGCGGATGGGCGGATTCCGTCGAGCAGTTCGGCAACGGGGAGTTTTACAAGGCAAGTGCTTCATCGATAAACCAGACGATCAACACGATCAGGCAGTTTGGCGAATCGGGCGGTGCCGTCGGAAACATGATCACGCCGTTCCTTGAACAGGCCATCACGCAGGCGGGCAACGTCATGCAGGCTGGCGGTACGAGCGGTGACTATGGCAACATGTTCATGCAGGCCACATTCGGGTACAACGACTGGCGACAGGGCGTTGAGCATATTGAAAATGCCTCCAGTTATATGGATGCAGGCGATAATTTCATGGCGGGCGTGGAGATCAACAACTCCGTGTCGCCGTTCTTTTCTGGAATCGGCAAGGCATATCAGACTGGATCCGTTTTCAGCGGAACGGGCAATCCGCTGTCGGGCATGGCGATTGATTTTGTCGGAACCGTGATTGCCGACGTGGGTGGCGAAATTATCAGCGACTTTGAAATCGCCAAGGCGGGTGGCGACACGTTTGGATCCATGATAAGCGGTATTACCTCTCCGCTTAACGCCATCGCAAAGGGCGTGGGAAATTTGATGGACAAATTCACTTCTGGGCTTGGTGACATGAAGACAAACTGGAGTTCAGAGATCTCACGCATTCGGGGAGAGTGGAAAAGCGAACTCAGCAACCTGAACCTGACGCAGGTCAACCCGAACATCTATGTTCCTGATGTGGCCTTCAATCCGAACACCTATGTGCCGACATTCGATCCAGACTGCCCCAATGTCACCGACCGACTGAAGGATCCGACGGGCTCGTCCAGCAGGGGTGGCAAAAAAGGATGTCCCGTCAAAAAGCCAGATCCATCCACGGCCATTGTCACGGAGTAGTCCGTCATGATCGTTGTGCAGACACACTGGTCGAAGCCGACCCGATGGCAGAACCAGAATAAAAAGTTGCGCGATCAGCTGGTGATGTACGCCCTGTCGGCGCACACCTGCCGAAAGGCATTCGGATGTCCTGTGGTCATGGTGACGGACTCTGCCTTCGCCTCGATCCTTTCCGATCTTCCGAAAATTTATGATGCCGTGACCACGGAGCTGGACGACATGACGGGAATTGACCCGCGATTTTGGGCGTTTCCAAAGTTCCATGTTTTTGCAAAATACGCGCCATCCAATCCGTGGTTGCTCCAGATCGACACCGATGTGTTTTTCTGGGACTCCATGCAGATCGGAGACAATGTCGAACTCTTGGTTCAGTCCCATGAGGACGGACATCTTTACGATCACTCCTACGATCTTCCCGTAAAATTCGTGGATTCCGCCATCAAGGATGTGAACGCCAAAATTCCATTCTGGTCGGGCAATTGCGGTAGGGGCGCCTACAACTGCGGGGTGGTCGGCTTCAAGAACGGTGACACCGCCAAGGAGTATGCCATCAACGCAATGGAGATATGCGAGGCGGTTGCGCCTTTTCTTGACTCTTTTGATGACAGCATTCCGCAGGAGAAGCGGAAGGGGTCGGTCATGGTCATTCCAGAGCAGTACTATCTGAAATGCTTTGCCGACGGAAAGGAGCTTTATGTTTCCCACGTTTCGGCCAAACGGTTGCAGGACGGCACGGTGGCCAGCTTTCATCCGTTTGACTACTACCACATGATGGCCGACAAGACCGACCAGAAGATGCGGGACATGGTTGCCGACAAGGCGCAGAAGGAAATTCCAGACATTTTCAATGCCATAGCCAAGTCGGCCTATTCAGGTTTTTGATTGCAATCTCAGATTACCCCGTTACCCCTCAACCATGGCCGACGCGCTCACCGAAGACCAGAACAGGGAGATCACCCTGAATTTGGGAACCAACGGCACGGCATTCGCCTTGGGCATGCTGACTGGAGTGGTGGCGGGGGTGGTTGCGGTCATCGTCCTGATGAACTACACAAGGAGATAAGATGCCTTTTTCGATATTCAACTACGCGGACATGATGGGGATTCAGCCGATGGGCTTGGTGGCAAAAAGCCCCACCTCATGCCCAGCTGGACAGAAGCTGGTTCCCTATCAGGCTAAAAATGCGCAAGGTCAGGTTATTGAGAGTGGATCCACCTGCATGGTGGATCCGCTGTACATTCCGCCAGTGACTGGCTCCAAGTGTCCAGTTGTTCCGACAACCCTTACGGGTGGCGGGTATACTTACAGGAGATAATATGCCCTACGGACTTTTTCAATATGAGGACATAATGCGCCCAATGGGCGCAGTTTATGGAGATTCGCCAGATAAGCTATTTTACACCATGGGCTATGGCACTGAAAATTCTAATCCAGAAGGTGCCACGACAATGATGCTTGGCGAAGAGAGCAACCTGTCGCAGTCACAACGTGATTTGCTTAATGCTGGTTATGGATTAACAGGCGGAATCAAATCAGGAGGTGTCACGACAAAGATGCTTGGTGAAGAGGGTCAACCGCCATCCGATCCATTAAAACTTGCCTATTTTGGGATTGAAAACCCACCACCGACCCAGCCCGCCCCAATAGATCAAACGCCAGTTGGAGGGCAAAAATTACGGTATGAAACCTCCGAACAAAATGCGACTCCACCGCCATCTGCATCTCCTCCTCGCAAGCAATGCCCTCAAGGATATACCGATGTTGACCTCGAATCAGGTGGCGGTGCTGTAATGGAGGGCGGTGCATTTAATTATGGAGGTGGCAGTTCGGTCACCTATGGAGGCGGGGGTGGAGCAATGGAGGGCGGTGCGTTTAACTATGGCGGTGGCAGTTCGGTCACCTATGGAGGTGGTGGAATAATGGAGGGCGGTGCGTTTAATTATGGCGGTGGCGGAGTCATGCCAATGTTGCCATACCTTGGCGACATGCCATACCGTTAATTCAACATGCTCCTGATCACGGGCGGAATTCACGATCCGAACATTGCCTGCATTGTCTCGACGGCATCCCGCCTCGGAGTCAGGTTCGAGATCGCTTATGCTGGAATTTCCCGCTTTGACTGGGAGATGAACGGAGGACTCAGGCTCAACAAGCGACCCATCCAACCTAAATCCATTTTTCAGCGCTTCAATAATTTCGGATACGACATCAACAACAGGGAAACATACCAGTGGTATCACAGCTGGTATCATGCTTTCCGAGCCTACACCCTTGACCGAAAACTTCGTTGCTTCGATCTGGAGTACGGCATGAATGCATTTTGCAAGCCTCTGGACATGTTTCGCGCCCAGCGCCTCGGTCTTCGGATTCCCAAGACATTGATCACGGAGAACACCCTGCTTTCGGACTGCATCTTCAAGCCGATCATGGGCGGGGATCACACCATTCTGCTTGAGGACAAAACGGCCTATAAGCGCGGAATCGGTTTTGCCCAGCAACATCTCAAGGGGCAGGAGTACAGGATCTATGTCGTGGGGGAAAAGACATTCGTCTTCCGCATGGACACCGAATCGCTCGACTACCGCGTCAAGCAGGATGTGGCCTGCACCCGCATCAAGCCAGAGGAAATGACCGTCGACGGCAACGAGGTCTGCGACAGAATCAAAAAACTTTCCCATGACATGGGGCTGAACTATTCCGCATCCGATTTGAAGATGGATGACGAACGCAACCTTCATTTCCTTGAAATCAATTCATCGCCGATGTTCTCCGAATTCGACCGCGCCGTTGACGGGGAGCTTTCCGAAACCATGGTGAAATGGCTGGCCGAGGACTCCTGATGCCGACCTCCCTTTCCCTCCCAGATCTTCCGATCGGACAAATTGTGCAGGGCGACGTGGTCTTGCGGAACGTGGTTGTCTCGACCGCCCCAAGCACGCGGGTACCAAGTCAGCCGACGACCCAGCCCGCGATGCCCCTCGACGGGTCGCAGACACCTCGCCCGCCGATTTCAGGCGGAGGTTCCGTCCGCAAGCCTTCGCCAAACCAATACGCCAGCGATCTGGTCATTCCTGAAAATCTTCCCTCCAACGCGTTCTCCGTTCTGATCGACAGGAGGGACAATTCCATCGTCAAGGCCAACCTTGCGGAAACAAGGGAGTTTCTTCAGCAGGACTATTATTTCATCGGGGCGTTTGACAGCGCGACGGCGGATGCGGTGATCAAGGACATGATTGAAAATCCTCTCCCCAGCATGGAATCCCTGATTGACGGCTATCTGGACAAGGCGATTCCGTTCGGTCTGGCAAGTTACATGACAGGCGTGCTTATTTTCAACGCCATTCTCAACGCCAAGGAAAACTGGGGGAATTACGTCAGCTTTGAAGACAGGGTCGCAAATTCACTCATCAACAGAGGCGCCACGCCGATCACTGGAAACACCAAGGCATTTCCAAAAAGCGCCGTGATCACGGTCGCCTGCCTTGACGGCAACACGGAAATGACGAGATATGACGGAATCCCGATGCCGAAATGCTTGGTCAGCGGACTTGCCGTATTCAGGGGAAGCGCCTACACGTCGTGGGCAAACCAGCCGAGCAACTGGTCTTGGAACCTGTCCCCGCAGGACATGTCCATCCAGCTGGTGACCCACCCAAGCCTCAACAGTCCTGATGCGCAGTTCATCCTGACCAACGCGGGGCAGGAAAAAGCTCTTTGGGACTACATCACGAAGCTGAATGCAACCCAACCGTCGTTCGTCTTCACCCTGACAACGCAGTCCAAGGTTCCGTTCAATGTCAGCCTCGGCAACTTCTTCCCCCAGATTCAGGACAAGGTTGCGCAGTATGTTGCATTGAATGAAAAGCTCGCCGAGCTGTATGCCAGTGGCAGTCATGTGGTGGTCGAAAATGTGACACCATTCACTTCTCAGGAACTGGTCGATCTTCACCAGCAGGGGTTGGCCACCGTGCAGAATGCGGTCAATCCAAACGCGAACAGCACGGGAGACGAGGGCGATCTCATGTTATATGAGCACGTTCAGGTCAATTTCTCCGACGGTACTTCCATGGAAACTTGGAAACCGATCGGAAAGCTGAAGGACTATGATTGCACCCGCCGTGGAAGCGAAAAGATGCGTGACGGTCAGACTATCGCCTACTGTCTTTTGAGCGACGGTCGCAAGGGGTACATACTCAAAGAGCAGAGCTTCCCGACCTTGGTTCCCTCCGACTCCATCATCAAGGCAACCGTCAACCCTTCGCCCGAATATGAGGAAATTGCGACCATTCGGGATCAACTCGGACAGGAACTTGGAGTTCCGTCTGGGTGCACGCCATTGGATTCACAGGTTCTTCCGCCATCCGCCGTTCCGCCGAACTGCACTCTTGATGTGCGAGTACCAGACCCGCTTCCGCATACGCCCCATCAGCAAAGTCCAGTGGTTCAACCGAATCCACATGGGCATGGAGGTGGAGGTGGCGGTGGAGGTTATCCCACGCCAGCCTCGGACGACCTTAACCCAAGTTTTGAAGATAGAGTCAAGGCATGGGAGATCAGGATGGGAATTCGTTCGCCGACAGATTGACCCATCACGCCTGAGATTGACATTTTGAATCCACACACGACATTCCACTCATGAACACCACTGGCTGTTGCAGTTCCTGCACCTCGACGAAGGCGGAAAGTATTTTCACCATGGGCAGTTACGTCCCAGAGCGGGTCGGATACCCCCAGACCTATTCATTCCCGACCTTCAGCGCATATCCCAGCGCGTCCCGCCCGACTGGAATCACTCCTCTCGGCGTGGCTGGCGAGTGCCTTGGTCAGCCCGTTCCGCGTCCGTGCAACTACGAGACCGCAACGCTGGGAGGATACAATCGCGGGGGAGGGAATCCCGATCCGATGTATTCGGTCGGTGGCTACTCCAACACTGGCAATCCGAATATCTGGAGTCCGATGAGCGGTTATTCCAATACGGGGAACCCGAACATCTGGAGTCCGATGAGCGGTTATTCCAACACGGGTAATCCGAATATCTGGAATCCGTTCGGAAGCTACGCGGGTAGCGGGACTGGATATTTTAATCGCATGGGATCCTACGAGGGGACTGGGACTGGATATCCCAATCGCATGGGAAGTTTCTCCAGCTCCGACAACGGCGCCAACATGGTGCAACGGATCGGGGATGGAGCTGAAACTCTCGGCGGAGTTCAACCTGTCGGATTCTTGTGGCCGTTGATCGGGGCGGGACTCGGTTTGGCCGCGATTGCTGGGGCGACTTATGTCGCAAAGGGCGGAGTGGACAACATCACCACCAATCCCGATGTGGCCACATCCCTGAGTCAGCCCGTCGTGCAGACCACCACAAATATTGCGACAACCGTCGGTTTGGGCTTGCTGGCATACGTTATCTTCCGTAAAGACATCCAGAAACTTCTCAAATAAGGAGGACTCATGAGCTGGATCATCAATAACTGGCAGGAAGTGGTCAACGCAATGGCGGGCGTGATGATTGTCGCCAGAATCATCGTGAAGCTGACGCCGAGCCCAGAGGACGACAGCCTGTTGGCCAAGTTCGTTGACGTGCTGAAGGCTCTTGGCCTGCACCTGAAATAGCATGGCCTTGCGGGACGAACTATCCCGCCTGCTGGAAAAGCACTCGGTCACGGAAGTATCCAAGGAACTTTCCGTCCTGCTTGGAAATCAGGCCGAGCAGGCCGTGGAGAATGGTGACATGATTTATGGCGAACGCCTTCAAGTCGCCTCCAACAAATTCTGGGAAATGGAAGACCTTGGTCTGTGAGAGCGCTGGATCAGCGATCCTACAATCAGGGAAATCCCATGTCGGTGAAGCCGATCGAAACCCCAGACTACATCCCCAGCTACGACGAAATGCGTAGCATGTCCCGAAAACTGTCCATGTACTTTTCGCGTCAGGCAGGCTGGATGGACGGGAAATCGCACTTTATGCATGGCATGCAAAAGAAATCCCTTGACAAGAAACGATCTGCACGCAACTCATCGCGATAGTGAATGAAACAGCTTCTTTTGGAAAACCCTCGGAGACGGCGTCGGACACGGCGCGTTCGGCGCAATTGGAGTCGGTCGGCTGGCAATGTGCGGACTCCGCTCTCCCCGTTGTATCCAAACAAGCCGATCACCACTGGAATGGTCGACGAGGCGTACAAGTCTAACTTCGATTCCATTTTCAGGAAAAAGAAAAAGAAATCAACCAAGAGGAAAAAGACAATGGCTAAAAGCAGACGTCGCAAGGGTCGCAAGAAGGGCAAGATGCCCGCAGGTCTTCGCAAGTATTGGGCGATGAAACGGAAAGGCAAGAAAGCCACCCGTCGTCGCCGTAAGTCCAGCACTCGTCGCACTCGGACGCGTCGGACTCGCAAATCATCTTACAAATCAACCCGTCGCACGCGCAAGGGGACGCGCGTTCGGCGTCGTAGCAGGAGATCCCGTCGGACGACTCGGCGCCGTTCTCGCCGTAATCGGAAGACACGGACACTCAGCGTATATTTCCCCAAACGGAGATTCAAAATGAAAATCAGAGTAAATCGTAGGCGTGGTGGTCGGAGCCTCAAGGGCTTCGTCAGTCAGTTCACCTCGCGTGAAAACCTTTCTCTCGCTGGCGGTGTGCTTCTCGCACCCATCGTCACGGGATATGTCAGCAACCTCCTGCCCGCCAGCATCAAGAATATCGGCGGGGCTGGAACCCAGCTCAACAAGGCGTTGATCTCGGCTGGCGTCGCTGGATTGGGCGCCATGCTCACCAACCGCTTCAGCCCGCAGATCGCCAAGGGCATGGTCATCGGTGGTCTTGCCACCGCGATCAGCCAGTTCATTCCCGCTGGTGCGACCGCCACCGCTGGTCGTTACCTCGGCGAATACCTCGACCCGACCCGCTCCACTGGCGCGTATATCGCTCCCAAGGGAATGGGACGGATGGGCAACTTCGCTGGCGCTGGCGTTCCCTCGGCGTTCAACGCTTGGGCGAAATAAGACAACTTAACACAAGGAGAAACTAACCATGGCCGAGACAAATTCACAGGCGATTGTGGGCAAACTGCAATCTCGCTACGGAACCTACGCCCGTGGTCAACTGCAAAGCCAGCGCAAACAGTTCTGGTCGTTTGTTGACTATGTGGACGGTAATTCCCAGTACACCTTCTTCGGAAGCGCTCTGGGCGATCAAGCAACCCCCAACCTCGCGCGTACCAACATGCCCGTTCAGGGCTCGTTCGGAACGTCCTCGTTCCTGATCAAATCGGTCAGCACCAACCTGTACATCCCTTCCAACAGCACGTTTGGAATCGACTACACGGCCAGCGTCACCGATTACACCACGGATGCCAAGTCTGGCCTGTGGGGCGATCTGGTCGGCGGATTCGCACAGGCTGGAATTTTCCAGCTCGCGGTTGGAGCCAAAAACTTCATCACGATCCCGAAACCCTTCCTCTACGCGCCTCCCGCTGACGGTCGCTCCGACCTCACGGTGACGCGGTTGCTCGCGACTGCCACTCCGACCTACAGCGTCGGGGCGCAGGAAGCGGAGCTTCACCGCGCGTCGGAAAATCAGTACATGGTCGATCCTGAACTCTACATTGACTTTCAGGAGAACTTCCGCGTGCAGATCAGCTATCCCGCTGGCGCGGTTACCCGCGTCGGCACGACCTCCCTGCCCGCAACGGCTGGGAAGTTGTACATCGGCGTTGTGCTTGATGGTGTGGAATTCCGCCCCGTCCAGTAATAACCAAGGAGATAATCATCATGGCAACCGAATCCCAACAAATCACCCAGATGCTCGCCAACCGTTATGGTACGGCGAACTATGGGAATCTACAGGTCATCAAGTGGCAGTACTACGATTACATTCGTATGACTCCCTCCTCTGGTGTCGTTCCGCAGAAGCTGACGTTCTTCTCGATCCCGCAAGGCTCGACTGATCCGAACAGCGGTGTGGCAAAGACCCTTGAGGAAACCAACCTCGATCGTAACGGCCAGTTCACATACGACTATGTGATCACGGCCATCCGCACTCACCTCTATGTTCTTCCGAAATCTCGGCAGAACACCACGGGGTCGCTGAACACCCAAACCAATCTCTACACGGGACAGGCCACGGGCGCTTTGGCGCAGGCGAATGGAACGATGAACTTCCTCGAACAGCTCTCTGGTCGCGGAAACCTCATCGTGAATTTCGGCCAGAAGAGGTACTTCGAGATCGATGATCCGTTTAAAAAATGCCCGATCGGCGCTGGAGTTAAGATCAACTCCTACGGCGGTGGAGCTGGTGTGGCTGGCGGTGCGACCGCACAAATTGGCTACTGGTACTCCCAGTCCGCCGATCCGCGTGATCGCTACCTCTGCACGCCTCCGCTCTTCGTGGAGCGCGACTCAATCATCGACGCTTCGATCCAGTTCCTTGACACCGATTACAACAGCACCAACTACACGTTGCCTGATGTAAACGCGACTGCGTCCTCCAAGGCGTTTGTCAATGTCGGACTGATTTTCGACGGCTTCGCGATCATCCCGACCCAGTAATCATCTAATGTCATCCCCTGCTGGAGCCTTTCTTTTGAGGTTTGACTCCAGCAGGGGAGTGACTAACAAGGAGTAACTTTTATGGCAGAATCAGTTTCATCCCGCGAAATCCTACCGTTCATCTACACGGTCGATATCAGCATCACTTCTCTCAGCGGAACGGGAACCAAGACTCTTGTTTTGGGTTCAGATTCCGAATTCGAGCTTTACGGTTTTGAAGCGCGCACCAACGTGGACAACTCCACCACTGGCACCATCTCTGGCGTCACTGTTGGAGCAAACCCTGTTCAGGCTCCAGACAATTTCAAGATTTTGATCAAGGACATATCGACGGGGCGTGATCTGTTCACCAATTCCCTGTCGCGATCCTTGGTCTGCGGAAACGCCTCCAACCTGTTTGTCCCAGAAGGTTACAAGATCCGCTTCCCCCGCCAGAATCAGTTGCAGTTTGATTTCACCAATCTGTACACTGCGTGGCCTACGGGCGCGACTTCCCTCGACATCACATTCGCCCTTCGCGGATACAAGATCTTCGGGCGGATGGGTTAATCGTCTCCTGTCATGAGCTTTACGCTCACCACAGGAGGTCAGGGAACTGTCTCGACTGCGCAAGTCGTCTGGTCGGTTGACGGCCAGACGTACAAGTTCAGGTCGGATAATAATTTCCTGTCGTGGATCACCACGATCTTCACGGTTGCGGATTATCTGGCAACGTCTGACTCCACGCCCGACTACCGCCTTTTAAGGCCATTTCCAGCAACGGAGTCTTCTGGAGTCGGTGTCGGCAATACCGCTGGTGGAGCATCCGCACTTGGTGCGGTGACAACTGGTCAAAACAATTCTGCTTTTGGTAAGTTGGCGCTATCCGCAAATCTTTCTGGAAACGAAAATTCGGCGTTAGGGGCTGGTGCACTTCAAAACAACACAGTAGGGGGCGGTAATACTGCGGTTGGGTACTATGCACTAAGGGTTAACTATGGAAGCACAAACACGGCGCTAGGTGCTAATACGCTACAAGCAAACACAGCTGGCGCACAAAATACGGCGGTCGGTTATGCGTCGCTTCAATTTGCCACTTCCTATTCCAATAATACGGCTATCGGTTATTATGCGCTTCGAGTCTCCAACGGGGCATCGCATAATACGGCGGTCGGTTCCAATTCACTTGTTGCCAGCACAACGGGGGCAAATAATGTTGCCGTTGGATCTCAAGCGTTAAGTGCAAACGTAACTGGGAGCGCGAATGTTGCGCTTGGCTACAATTCGATGGGTTTGGGAAATGCTGGAACAGGAAATGTTGGCATCGGGCAAGATGCGCTTCTAAACAATACGGCAAACAATAATGTTGCCATCGGCTACAGCGCGTTGACGTCAAACACCACGGGGACATCCAATCTTGCCATCGGATATAATGCGCTGGCAGTCAGCGGAACTGGAAACTCCAATGTCGCCGTCGGAGAAAGTGCCCTTTTAGCAAACCAATCGAGTGAGAATACGGCGGTCGGGGTCAACGCCCTAACTGCAAACACTACGGGGACACGAAATGTTGCCGTAGGTTTTGGAACCGCCGACGCATTGTCAACCACCAGCGACATCACGGCAATCGGCTATTCAGTGTTAGGCAATGCGACCTCTGGACAATTCAACACAGGCGTTGGATCCAATGCGCTTCTCTCGCTCACCACTGGAGCAAGCAACACGGCGGTCGGAGCTTCCGCGCTTCGCACTAACCAGACGGCAGACTTCAATTGCGCCTTCGGGGTGAGTGCGCTTCGAAATGCGATAAGCTCTTTTGGCGTAGGACTCGGCTATCAGGCACTGAACAACACAGTCACGGGTGCTGGGAACACGGGCGTCGGTTATCAGGCTGGAACCACGCTGACCTCGGGAGCATCGAACACGCTTATCGGAACCAATGCAAACGTCGACTCAAACGGGAGAAACAATTGCATCGCGATTGGACGGGGTGCGACCGCTGGAGCTGGAGGAGATGGGGAAGTTGCGATTGGTTCCGCTGGGAACCCCATCCTCTTGTCAGGGACTGCGGGAGGCTCATCGGGACAACATATTGTGATTCGAGTCAACGGTACGCAATATAAGATTGTGCTCCTGAATCCGTAGCATATAAAACGACCCATGACTCCAAAAGAAGCACTGGAAATTTTGAAAAGCGCCAGCGGGCTGGCACCGCTCAACCGAAACGACCACGTCAAGATATTGCAGGCTTGCGAGACTCTGGAAAAAGCGCTGGCTGAAAAGGCGGAGTAATGACACTGGCGCTTCTGGCGGGGGCGTTGCTTTGCGGATGCTCCGTCAGGAGTCTGCCCGTTGAGGCTCCCAGCAAATATCCAGAAACGCCAACCATGCAGTCCGCCGAAGATGCAATGAAGGGAAAGCTCTGATGGAAGGCGATATTCTTCTCGCGTCAGCCTTGGCCAGCATCCTGAAAAATCAGACTGCAAAGGCGGGCGTCACAACCCCCACAGCACCTCCGACAAACACGGTGAATGCTGGCATCACGCAGGAACAGATCAACCAGCTGTCGGGAGCCATCGGCAATGCCGTGGAAAGTGCGGTTTCCCAGATCACGATACCCGCACCGCAGATCACAATCCCGCCGATCGACGTTCCGCCAGCGCAGGTGCAGTTCCCATCCAGCATCGAGGCGCGTCTGTCCGACGCGCAGATTGCCCAGATTGCCAACGCGGTCGCCCAGCCAAAATCATCCGAGCCAGTCTATGACATTCTGAACCGATCCGTGCAGGTCAGCTACACTGGAGCTGGAATGCACGCCTTGGTTTCACCCAGCTCGGCATCCTTTCCGAATATCGTTCTTTTGAACCAGATTCAATTCATTCAGGATGTCCGTTTGGTCGGCATCGTATTGTCGGCAAGTTTGCTGAACACGGGTACCGAGCCGATGGGAATCTATGCGTGTCGTGCGACAGGAAACATCATCAATCTGACTCCGCCCGACGATCCCACCATCAGGGCAAATGACATCTACCTTTCGATCATCACACACAACAACTCCACGGTGGGAACCAACGCGCCAGCATCGCGCACCAGTTCGATCGGATTCAGCCCGAAAGTTTCGGCAGTGTTGATGAAGGCTGGCTCCGCCATAGGAATTTACGGTTGCGGGCAAAATCTTGCGTCCGCACTTTTGGCTGGGGTTCTTTCGGTTTATTACACCACGGAAGAATAAATGGACACCTACATCCCGTCGGGGGAGGAGTCCGCTCAGGAGCAACAATTTTTACAGTCCCTGATAAGCTCTCAGTCAAAGGACAGTTCGGGCGGTGCAAAATACGCCAGTCAAATTTTCGCAAATTTCTGCGGTGACTACGAAACGCTGGCAGTGGATAACCCGATGTTTACGGCGGGGCAGGGCTTTAGTTATACAGGATACGGTTATTATGTCGGATTGTTTTTGATGCAATTAAATCCCGAATATGACGGTGACATTGCAACTCTTTTGGGCGGTATGCCCTATGCGTCGCTAACGACAAATCCAAGCGTCGGGCAACCATGCTGGGCGCCGACTCCAAATTTTACGCCAAGTATTGGTGATGTGATTCGGGCTTCGACATTTGAATATCCATCACAATTTGCTTATTTCAGACAATCTTTTTTATACAGCCCATTTATCATTGCCATGCCAAGATTCATGAAAACCTTCAAGGTTGGAATGAGATTATATGACAACGTGGGCAATCTTCAGCAAATTTTAATTGCGTCAAAAACAAACAATGCTGGCGGGATTCCAACCATAAACAACTCATCTGCCAGCGATGGTAGCTATGCAATAAAAACCGTCGCACCGTTTAGCCTGCCGTTAAGCGCGCAATATTTCCTTCAGCAATATAAAACGACAGGCGTCGGTCAATGGTCTGCGGAGAAACAGCTCTTTAACATCCTTGGAATCACCGAGGTTCTTTCTGGCGGAAACAGCACCGTAACCCTCAACATTTCCAATAATGTCTATTTCCGAGACAGCCTGTATCAACCGTTGCGGTGGTCATTCAGCCTGTGGGACAACGTCGGAAGCCAACCCACCTACGACACCAACAATCAGGAACAAAATTCAGTTCCAGTGTTGCCACAAGCGGGAAATCCGCTGACCCCCAACATGACGCTGACCTTTACTCAGGCGGTTCCATCAACCCTTCCCACTTACAGGTATTTTGCGCTAAACTACAAGCAGTCATGGAGTGTCGGAAGTTATCTCCCGATCACTGGGGCATATGCCATCTATTATCCAGCAGATTATCCGAACACAGCCCCATCGCTTGTTCAATTTCCAGCAAATTACGACTGCGCACAAATCACGCTATCAAACTATGCGGTGGTTAATCCGCAACCCACTGGGTTCCAGACACCTCCAGTCGGAACGACCCAATTCAATTCGCTTGATCTTTCAACGATGCCCCTTATAGGTTGTACCATAACACCATGAGTTACGACAAATTCATCCAGAGCAGGACAATCGCCCAAAGCGTGGATCTTTTTTCAGTGCCATTTCCGCAATTCAAGTTGGCGTCATTCATCAATTTTGAAACGGACGGATATCTGGTTGGGGTGCATTTCATGATGTGCCACAATGTGTCAGCGGAAACTGCAAATGCGATTGACATAGGACTTCCAGCTGGTGCGGTTGTTGCCAAGGTGAGCGGTGATCCAGATATGTCCATTCCAGAGGGCGGAGATGTGACAAATTACAGTGGTGCACAAATTTTGCTGTCCCACCTTTCCGCGCCATCAGGAGACGGATCCACCAGCCTTGAGTCCGATTCCCGTCAGACCACCATTGCCTATGATGCCGACAGCAAGAGAATTCCAATCAAATCAAATGACAGGCTGGGGGTATATCTATGTTCAAACGCGCTCGCAGTAAGTGTGAACTTTCACTATACGCTTACAGCCTACTTTGTGCGTTCCTGATATCAGGGTGCGCCAACACGGGCGGAAGTTTTGACCTAGGTCAGGCCGACGCGCAGATCGCGCAGATCGCGAGAGAGTATCCAGACCTTGCCCCGCGCCTTGTGGAAATCAGGGCTGGCGTCATGTCCGCCGAGGACGAATTAAAGCAAAAAGAAGCCACCATCGACCGCCTTGCCAAAGTCGTTGACCTTGAGCGGGAAAAGTCGCAGGAACGGCTCCTGCTGATATGGAAGTTGACTTCTGGAATCCTCGGATTACTTCTCGTCGTAGGCATCTATTTGACATGGAAACTCAAGTAAATCATCAACATACGACTGCTGACATCGGAAAGACCGTGATGTCCCTTGGAGCCATCTTTGCGGTGGTTTTCGCCTTTTGGCAGATCCAGAACTCGGTGCGCGAAGACATCCGCCCAGAGCTGGCCGAACTTCGCGGTGACGTCCGCAAAATCGAGGAGAAGGTCAATCTGCTTATCGGACAGCAGGACATCATCGTCCGTCGGCTGAACCTTGTGAAGTAATGGCGGTCGACATAGGATCCAGCGCCACACAGGAAATCATCGAGCAACAGGCAATCCAATCCTCCCAGACCATGGCAACCTCATCCGACAAAATCACGATCGAAAAGATCCTTATCGCGGGGCTCGTCGGAGCCCTCATTTCCATCGGCGCGCTTTACATCAACTCCTATGTGCCGAAGCTAATCGGCAACAAATGAGATGCCGTTCACCATACCAGAAATTTATGTCGGACAGGTGGTGTCTGGTGACGCAGTATTGACGCACGGACGCGTCGACGTTCAGACGCC